>WBZS01000138.1_pt1 | contig 139093 bp, 118 predicted proteins | sample 5204201 | NCBI WGS metagenome assembly WBZS01 (sample SAMN12344357, study PRJNA552823) | activated sludge metagenome | biome: Activated sludge suspended growth; feature: Nitrification reactor; material: Wastewater; isolation source: activated sludge from nitrification reactor of wastewater... | reverse complement strand
AGCCGAGGACATCGTCGTTGGCTCCGGCGGGAGTCCGGAAGCGGCCCGACACCAGGTGCGTCCAGGCGGGCACCTGGCCGTAGGCCGACAGGTTGATCGCGCCGCCCTTGCCGTTGGCCGCGAAGACCTCCATCTCGTCGGCGGTGGAGTCGATCAGCATCAGGTCGGTCCACGCATCGCCACCGAAATTGCCGGCGACGATGGTCGTCCAGGTCTTGCGCCAACTGGGGTGCGTGTGGAGGTGGGTCAACTGTCCCACCTTGTCGACGGCGTAGAAGTCGCCGGTGCCGCCGGTCGGCTCGTAGAAGAGCAGGTCGTCGTAGGTGCTGCCGCCGAAGCCTCCGACCACCACCTGGGTGCACCCCTTCCGCAGCGTGGTGTGCTGCGCCGCAACGGTCAGCGTGCCGAGACCGTCGGTGATCTGGAACTCGCCGAGTCCGGTGGCGGCGTCGTAGCAGAACAGGTCCGCCCACGACTCGCTGCCGAAGCGGCCGGCGACGATGGACGTCCAGGAGGTCCGCACGCCGGTGACCGTCTTCAGCAGGTAGAGCCTGCCGCCCTGGTTGACCTGGTAGATGTCGATGGTTCCGGTCGACGGCTGATAGAAGAGCAGATCTTCGTATCCGCTGCTTCCGAAATTCCCGACGACAACCTGACTGCACCACTTTCGCAGCGACGGATAGCTGGTGACCAGGCTGAGCAGATTGTTCTTCGGATCGGTCGTGTAGACGTCGCCGCGCCCGGCCACGGCGTCATAGCAGAACAAATCCATCGGCCCGCCGCAGCCGAAACCGCCGCGCATGACGTGCGTGTACGAGCCCAGGATGTTCTGGTGACTGCTGCCGTAGCTCAACGCACCATTCGCCACGGCGAAGACGTCGGCCTGAGATGTACCCATCATTTCCCCCCTCGTTCAGGAACCGCTGATCAATCGGGCCGCTGCTCACGGTTGCCGCCTGCTGCGGAAGAAACCTTCCGGTGGCAGGGCATTTCGTGAGTGATCTGCCCCGGCGAATCCCACGCGTCCGATACGCCTCGAGATCCGGCAGTAGCAACGTCATCACCGGCCACGTCTGCTCGAGGCGATATTGCTCAGCACGTCCTTAGTTCCGTTAACTTGTTTCGGCACGCTACACCCTGTCTCACCCAAAAGGGTGAGAAATGGGGAGCATTCAAGATCTCCGGCGCAGGATCCCGTGCGACATAAGGACTTCGCTTAGGCGGAGGTCCGCGGGCGGGGTTACTCCAGGCGCAGCAGGTGATCGGCGCGAGCGATCACCGCCGGACGGTGCGAGACGGCGATGGTGGTGGCACCGAGGCCCGCTACGGCGTCCAGCAGCGCGGACTCGGTGGCGCCGTCCAGTCCCGCGGTCGGCTCGTCCAGCACCAGCAGATCGGCATCGCCCCGCCGGACGCGTAGCAGCGCCCGGGCCGCGGCGACCCGTCGCCTTTCACCGGCGGAGAGTCCCTCGCCGTCGTCGCCCACCCCGCGGCCCGGGTCGAGGCTCTCGCCACCGGCGAGCCTCAGGGCGGTGCGGACGGCGTCGTCGGTTGCGTCCGCGGCGCCCAGCCGGACGTTGTCGGCGATGCTGCCGTTGACCATGCCCGGGTTCTGGCCGACCCAGGCGATCCGGGCGCGGCGTGCCGCGGCGTCCGCGGGGAGGCCGTCGAGCAGGAACGTTCCGGTGACGGGTGCGACGAACCCCATCAGGGCATACAGCAGCGTGGTCTTGCCGGTGCCCGAGGTACCGGTGATCACGGTGAGTTCGCCGGTGGGCGCCGCCAGGCGGACGCCGTCCAGGACCGGCGCCGCCGCGCCGGGATACCGGACGGTGAGGTCGGCGATCTGAAGCAGCAAAGACGGCTGCTCGTTCCGAGTGGCGGCGGCGGCTCTCGGCGGGGGAGTGCGCTCGTGGGTCCCGCCGGACTCGCGCTGCTCGGCCGGCGAGGCCGCGTCCGAGGCCCGCTCGGCGCTCTCGATGAGGGCGAACGCCGATTCCGCTGCGGCCATGCCGTCCGCTGCGTCGTGATAGTGGACGCCGACCTGGCGGACCGGGAGGTAGACCTCGGGGGCGAGGATCAGGACGAAGAAGGCGGTGGTCAGGTCCACCTCGTGGAAGACCACCCGGAAGCCGATCGCGACGGCGACGATCGCCACCGAGAGGCTGGCCAGCAACTCCAGGACCAGCGCGGACAGGAACGAGATCCGCAGCGTCCCCATCGTCTCGCGGCGGTGTGCCGCCTCGGAGCGGCGCAGGCCCTCCGCCTGGGCCCTCGCCCGTCCGAACACCTGCAGCGTCGGCAGCCCGGCGACCAGGTCGGCGAAATGGCCGGCCAGCCGGGTCTGCACCCGCCAGCGCTTCCGCGTCCGGGCCTCGGTCGTCCAGCCGACCAGCGCCATGAAGATCGGGATCAGTGGCAGGGTCAGCGCCACGATGAGTGCCGAGGTGAAGTCCGAGGTCAGGATCGCGACACCGATGATCAGCGGCACGGTGACCGCCAGCACCAGTTGCGGCAGGTACTTGGAGTAGTAGCCGTCGAGGGCGTCCAAGCCCTGGGTGAGCAGCGTCACCAGCGATGCGGTCGTCGGTTCGGGCCGTACCGGGTCGACCAGTCGCGCCGCCAGCACATCGCGTCGCAGCCGTGACTTGACGGCGGCCGAGGCCCGCTGTGCCAGCCACTGGTTCAGCCACGCCAACACCGCTTTGCCGGCGAACACCGCGACCAGCACCGGCACCGTCCAGGACAGGACGCCGAGCAACTGGGTCTCGAAGATCTCACCCAGCGCCGACGACAATGCCCAGGCCTGCACGATGGTGAGCACCGCGGTCGCCGACCCGACGGCGACGCCCGCGATCAGGTAGCCCAGGGTGGCACGTCCGCGCCGCAGCAGGCGCGGGTCGAGCGGACCGCGGCGGCGGCCACTTCTGGTGCCGGACGTCGTGCTCACCCACCCATCCTTGCGCATCCCCGGCAGCACCCCTCCCGCCGAAGCCCTCCCTAACTAGTTCAGGCCTGTCGTCGACGGGAGGCCAGAACTAGTTAGGGAGGGCTCTACGGCGCGGTGGCGCGGTCAGCAGCTACCGGGTCAGGCGACCGGTTCGGCCTCGTGCACGTCGTCGGGGATGTTCTTGGTGCTCAGCCGGCGGCGGAACACCCAGTAGGTCCAGGCCTGATAGGCCAGCACGATCGGGACGAAGAAGACCGCCGTCCAGGTCATGATCGTCAGCGTCATCGGGCTGGCTGAGGCGGTCACGATGTTCAAGGGCGTGGACGCCGCCGAGTTGTCGAAGCCGAGGTCGGGGTACATCCGCAGGAAGATGCCGATCGCGATCACGGCGGTCGCCACCGCCGTCCCGACGAACGCCCAGCCCTCCCGGTCGGCGCGGACCATGTACCAGGCCATCACCAGACCGGCGGCCGCCACCACCGCCAGAATCCAGCCGGACACGCCGGCGCCGTAGGCCAGGTTCGACCACAGCAGCCACAACCCGCCGCCGCCGATCACGCCGAGCCCGAGCCGCTCGGCGAGCTTCTTGGCCCGCTGATGGACCTCGCCGCGGGTCTTCAAAGCGATGAAGATCGCACCGTGGAACAGGAACAAGGCGACCAGCACCACACCGCCGAGCAGGGCGAACGGGTGGAACAGCGACCAGAATCCACCGGTGAAGACGTGCACCGCGGCGCGCCCGGGCGCCACGTCGACCGGGATGCCGATCACGAAGTTCGAGAAGCCGATGCCGAAGATCAGCGTGACGATGAACGACCCGATCGCCGCGCACCAGTCCCAGCGGTCCTTCCAGGCCTGCTCTGGCCGCTTCGCCCGGTACTCGAAGGCGAGGCCGCGGATGATCAGGCCGACCAGGATCAGGAACAGCGGCAGATACAGCGCCGAGAACAACGTCGCGTACCAGCCGGGAAAGGCCGCGAACGTCGCGCCGCCCGCGGTCAGCAGCCAGACCTCGTTGCCGTCCCAGACCGGGCCGATCGTGTTGATCATGACGCGCTTCTCTTTGTCGTTGCGCCCCATGAACCTGATCAGCATGCCGACGCCGTAGTCGAAGCCCTCGAGCACCAGGAAGCCGATCCACAGCACGGCGATCAGGCAGAACCAGACCAACTGCAAGGTGGTGGGTTCAACGGTCATCGCTCACTCACCCCTTCTCAGTACGCGAACGACAGGACGTCGTCATCGTCGGTTATCTGTTCCACCGGCTCCACCTCGGGCAGGCCGAGCTTGATGTATTTGAGCATCAACCCAACTTCGACGACCGCGAGCCCGCCGTACAGCAGCGTGTAGCCGATCACGCTGATCAGCATCTCGGTCGCCGTCACCCCGGGTGAGATGCCGGCCATGGTGGGTAAGACCCCGGACACCAGCCAGGGTTGTCGTCCCATCTCGGTGAAGATCCAGCCGAACGAGTTGGCGAACAACGGACCCAGTGTCATCGCGATCATCAGCAACGTCCAGATGATGTGGTTCGGCGGCAACCTGCCCTTGCGCAGGAACCACAGCAGCAGCACCGCGACGCCGATGGCTGCCATGCCGAGTCCGATCATCAGCCGGAAGCTCCAGTAGGTGACCGGAATGATCGGGGTCACCGTGTCCACACCCCAGGCCTGCATGTGCTCGGCGTAGGCCTTCTGCAGTTCGTTGTCGGGGTCGACCAGCTGGCCGTGGGCGTGCGCCTCTTTCAGCTCGTTGATGCCCTGCACCTTGCCGTCCCAGGTGCCGGTGGCCAGGAACGACAGCAGGTTCGGCACCTCGATCGCGAACAGCGGACGGGAACCGTCCAGGGTGCCGATGGTGAAGATCGAGAACGGTGCGCCACTGCCGTCTCCGCCGGCGGTCTCGTAGAGCGCTTCGGCGGCGGCCATCTTCATCGGCTGCACCTCGGTCATCACCTTGCCGGACTCGTCGCCGGTCAGGGTCAGTCCGACGCCGGAGACCAGCATCGCGATCGCCGCGAAGGTGGCGGCGAAGCGGTGCGCGGCCTCGCTGTTGTCGCGCTTCTCGGCGGGTTCGGCGCTCGCCTCGGCTGCCTCATCGGACGCCGCGTCGGCAGTGGTCGCCGCCGAGGCCTTGCGGTTCAGCTTCGACAGGTGCCAGCCGGAGACCGCGGCCACCAGGCCGGACGCCGTCAGCCAGGACGCCATCAGCGTGTGCGGCAGTGCCCACAGCATCACCGGGTTGGTCAACACCGCACCGAAGTCGGCCATCTCGGCGCGGTCGGTGACCGGGTTGTACACGCCGCCCTGCGGGTTCTGCATGAACGAGTTGGCGGCCAGGATGAACACCGCGCTCAGGTTGGTGCCGATGGCCACCATCCAGATGCAGGCGGCGTGGATCTTCTTGGGCAGCCGGTCCCAGCCGAAGATCCACAGACCGAGGAAGACCGACTCCATGAAGAAGGCCAGCAGGGCCTCCAACGCCAGCGGCGCACCGAAGATGTCGCCGACGAACCGCGAGTACTCACTCCAGTTCATCCCGAACTGGAACTCCTGGACGATGCCGGTGACGACGCCCATGGCGAAGTTGATCAGGAAGAGCTTGCCGTAGAACTTGGTCAACCTCAGGTACTTGTCGTTGCCGGACCGCAGCCACAGCGTCTGGAAGATTGCGACGATGAACGACAACGCCAGCGTGATTGGTACGAAAAACCAGTGGTAAACCGTGGTGATGCCGAACTGCCACCGCGCGATCGTGACCGGATCCATGCGGGCAATGTACCCCGTCCGCGCGGGCGAGCGTCGTGAAGCAGACGGACTCGTCCGCAACCGGCCAGCTCCTCGCGCAGACGAGCGGGCCGGGCGCCGGCACGAACCGCGAACGAGATGTACTACAAAGCGTCGTAGAGCCCCGATCCGGGCATAGGATGCATCCATGCCGGTGTTAGGCGAGCTGGAACAGGCCGTGATGGAGGTGCTGTGGGAGAGTCCCACGGCGTTGCCCGTGCGCGATGTCCAGGCCAAGCTCTCGGGCGAGCGCGAACTTGCCTACACCACCGTCATGACCGTGATGGACCGGTTGGCCAAGAAGGGCCAACTGCTCCGCGAACTGGACGGACGCGCCTGGCGGTACAGCCCGGCCCGCTCCTGGGTCGATCTGGTCAGCGAAGAGATCGTCTCGCTGCTCGGCACCGGGTCGCCCGAGCAGCGCCGCGCCGTCCTCGACCGGGTCCGCCAGCGGGTCGGCTGAGGCGGAGCCGCCGGATGCTCGAGCGGGACGCCGAACTGACGCTGCTGAACTCAGCGGCGGAGCGTTTGCGGATCGGCGAGGGCGGGGTCGCGATCGTCACGGGAGAGGCCGGCATCGGCAAGAGCACCCTGGTGGAGACCTTCCTGGACACCCTGCCCGACGGCTTGCGGGTGCTGCGCGGCTGGTGCGATGACCTGGTGACCGCGTACCCGCTCGGGCCGATCCGCGAGGCCGTGCGAGGGCGTCCGGGTGGGTTGGCGATCGGGCCCGGCCTGGACGCCGCGCTGGCCGCCGGGAATGTGCCGGAGGTCCTGTCCGGCCTGAGCGAGTCGCTCGGGCACGGGCGTCCGGCGGTGTTGGTGGTGGAGGACCTGCACTGGGCCGATGACGCCACGCTGGATGTGCTGGGCTATCTGGCCCGGCGCCACGAGCGGATGCGCGTGCTGCTGATCGCGACCCTGCGACCCGAAGACTCCTCGTCCGCGCTGCGGCGCTTTCTCGGTGATCTGCCGACCGCGACGGTCCGCATCGGGCTCGGTCCGCTGAGCCGCGACGCGGTGGCCGCGCTGAACGTCACCGACGGGTGGAGCACCGACGAGTTGCTGCAGCTCAGCGGCGGAAACCCTTTCTTCGTCACCGAGGTGCTCGCCGGAACAGCGAACCACGGGGTGCCGCACACCGTCACCGATGCCGTCCTGGCCCGGCTGGAGCGCACCGGGACGCCATGCCGGCGCGCTCTGGAGCAGCTGTCGGTGTGGTCCGGCGAACTACCGCACGAACTGGCCGAGGCGGTGCTCGGAGACGACCTGCAGGGCCTGGACGAGGCCGAGCAGCGCGGACTGATCACGGTCGGAGGCGACGGGGTGCGGTTCCGGCACGAGCTGGCCCGGCAGGTGACCGAGCACTCCCTGTCAGCGCTGCGCAGGCGTTCCATCGACCTGCGGCTGGTGGACGTCCTCGCCGAGGTACCTGGCGAGTTGCCGCGCCGGCTGCACCATGCGATCCGGTGCGGAGCCGGGCCGGTGATCGTCGAGCACGCCCCCGAGGCCGGCGCCTATTCGGCACGGGTGGGCGCCAATCGACAGGCGGTGGCCTACTTCGCGGCCGCGCTCGAATACGAACCATTGATGACCCCTCGGCAACTGGCCGAGGTGTGCGACAGCTACGCGTGGGTGCTGCACATCGCGCACCGGTTCGACCAGGCCGTCGCGAACGGACGACGCGCGGTGGAGCTGTGGGCCGGCCTCGGCGACGACGCCGCCCAGACCGCCGCGCTGCGCCGGCTCGCCCGGGAGCTGTTCATGGCCGGTGACACCGAGGCCGCCCGCGAGTGCGCCGAGCGCGCCCTGGCGCTGTCGGACCCCGACGATCCCGAGGTGCGCGCGGCCGCACTCGGAGCCCTCGGCAGTCACCATGTGCTGACCGGCGACCCGCGGGGTGTGGAGCTGCTGCGCCGGGCGCGCGCGTTGGTCGGCTCCGGTGCGCTGCCGGGAACCGAGTCCCTCTGCCTGAACTACCTGGCTCAGGGCGAGCCCGGGCTGGAGCCTGACCAGCGGCTCGCACTGGCGCGAAGCAGCGTGACGTCCGCCCTTGCCGATCAGGCTTTCGAGGCCGCCGCCCGGGCCTACACCAACGAGGCCGAGGCCCTGTACCGGTACGGGCGCGCGGAGGTGCTTCGGTCGGTGCTGACCGAGGGCCTGGAGTTCGCGCGCGGGCACGGCTTCTGGTCGCATGCCTACAACCTGGAGGTCCATGTTGCGCTGGAGGCGCAGCGGCGCGGCGACTGGGGAGCCGCCGCCGAACTGCTCGAACGCGCTGTCACCCGCGACCCTGAGCCGGGCATGCTGCTGGTCTACTCGCTGGCCCCGTACGCCCGGCTGTTGGCTCGCACCGGCGACCCGCGGGCCGAGGAGATGCTGCGTCGCTGCTGGGAGCTGGCGCAGCGCATGCGGTTGCTGCTCGGTCTCGGATTCGCCGGCAGCGGCCTGATCGAGTGGGCCTGGCTGGCCGACCGCCCCGACGTCGCCGCCGAGGTGATGACCGGCTGGCAGCCGCATGCCGGCCGCCCGATGGCCGAGCCGGTCGACGCCGAGCTGCGCCGCTACGCCGTCCGGTGCGGGCTGGATGTGCCGGCGCCGCAGCCCGACGGCGATCCGTGGCTGGTGCTCGACCCGTACGAGCAGGCGGTGGAGGCGGCCGAGCACGGCGACCAGGCCGCCCAATTGGAGGGTTTGCGCGCCCTTGACCTGCTCGGTGCCACCGCGACGGCGGCGCTGATCCGCCGGCGGCTCACCGAGCAGGGAGTCCGCGCCGTGCCGCGCGGGCCGTCGCGGCGGACCCGGACCAACCCGGTCGGCCTCACCGACCGGCAGCTGGACGTCGTCCGGCTGGCTGCCGAGGGGCTAACCAACGCCGAGATCGCCGAACGGCTGTTCCTCTCGGTGCGCACCGTCGACCACCATGTCTCGGCCGGGCTGGCCAAGCTGGGCGTCGGACGGCGGCGCGAGCTGGCGGCCGCCCTCCGCGAACTCGGGATGTAGAAGCCGCTGCCCGGCCTTTGGTCGAGCTTGTTGAGACCCCTCCGCCGGTCGAGTTCACCGTTGGTCGAGCGTGTCGAGACCCCTCCGTCAGTCGGGTCCTCCGTTGGTCGAGCCTGTCGAGACCCCTACGTTGGTCCACCGTGTCGCGGCCCTTCGCCTGGGCGGACCCCCACACATGGGTAGCGCGGCGGCCTGAACTGGGCGACCGGCGCCCATGTGTCGCGGCGCCCGGACCGCGACTCTGGAAGGGCAGCGGCGACCACCAGTCGCCCCCTTAACCAGGAGGCTCCGATGAGCATCGCGCCGAACCTCGCCGAGCGGCACTATTCCCCCGATCCGGATCTCGACGACGTCCGCTTCCTCTATCCCGGCGACGCCGACTATCAGCAGGCGGTCACCGCCTGGAACTTGCTGGGCAGCCATGCCCCGGCGGTGGTGGCGATGGCCAGCCGGCCCGAACACGTCGTCCAGGCGGTCCGCCGAGCGCGTGCCGAGGGCCTCGGGGTGGGGGTGATGGCCACCGGGCACGGCACTGGCGTCGCGGTCGCCGGCGCCGGCGGCATGCTGGTGAACACCTCGGCGATGCGCGGCCTGATGGTCGACCCGGTCAGCCGGACGGCGCGGGTGCAGGCCGGCGTGAGCTGGCGCGAGGTGAACGAGCGGGCGGCCCGCTACGGGCTGATCGGCCTGCAGGGTTCCAGCTCGCGCGTCGGCGTCGTCGGCTACAGCCTCGGCGGCGGGTTCGGCTGGCTGGGCCGGCACTTCGGGTTCGCCAGCCAGTCCGTCACCTCGGCCGAACTGGTCACTGCCGCCGGTGAGCTGATCACCGTCGACGCCTCCCATCACCCGGGGCTGTTCTGGGGGTTGCGGGGCAGCGCGGGCAATCTGGGCATCGTCACCGCCCTCGAACTGCGCCTGGTCGAGCTGGACGTGGTCTACGGCGGGGCGCTCTACTACCCGCTCGCCGACGCCGTCGACGTGCTCGGCGGCTACGCCGAATGGGCGCGGAAGCAACCCGACGAGATCGCCTCGTCGGCCGCGCTGGTGAACTTCCCGCCGCTGCCGGCGCTGCCCGAGGAACTCCGCGGCCGATCGTTCGCCTGCATCCGGCTTTGCTACTCGGGTGCCGACCTCGGACCCGGCGTGGCAGCCGTCCGCGACCTGCGGCATGCGCTCGGGACGCCGCTGATCGACCAGGTCCGCCGGATGCCGGCCCTCGACCTCGACCTGATCAGCGCCGAACCGGTGGATCCGCTGCCGGTGCTGCTGCACAGCGCGCTGCTGCCCGACCTGACCGGCCCGCTGATCGAACAGGTCGCCGCGGCCCAGACCCCGGATTCGGGCGTCCTGTTCGCCGAGTTCCGCCACCTCGGCGGGGCGCTGCGGGTGCCGTCCGACCAGCTCAGCCCGATGAACCGGACGGGGGCACAGTTCTCGCTCAACGCGGCCGCGCTGGCCTTCCCGCCCGGCGGGCCGCAGGGCGCCGCCGCAGCCCTGGACGTCGTGGCCGGCCGGGTCGCGCCGTTCGCCGACGGCGCCGGCTACGTCAACTTCCTGGAGGGTGCCGACGGCTCCCGACGGATGCATACCGCCTTCTCAGAGCCGGAATGGCGACGGCTACAGGCACTCAAGAGCCACTGGGATCCGGGCAACCTGTTCCGCTTCAACCGCAACATTCCGCCGTACGCGGGGGCGATGTCCCCCGCCTGAACCGAAAGGAGGGTCGTCATGGTGCCCTTCACCGTCATCGGTGCCATCGCAGGCACCGTGGCGACCCTGCTGTTCGTCGGCTCGGCGCTGCCGATGCTGGTCCGGGCGCACCGCACCCGCGACCTGTCGTCGTACAGCCCGGCCAACCTGATCATCGCCAACGCCGGCAACCTGGCGCAGACCCTGTACGTGGTCACGCTGCCGCTGGGCCCGGTGTGGGCGATGCACACCTTCAACGTGATCGTCAGCGCCCTGATGCTGCTCTGGTGGCTGCGCCACCACTGGCTGCCCCAGCGGCAGCTCCGGCGCCGGCAGTTCGCGCGTCGAAGTTCCCTTCAATCCACCCATTCCGAGGAGGAATCTCATCATGACCATCCTGATCACAGCGGCGACCGGAACCGTGGGCCGCGCCCTGACCGGCTACCTGAGCGACGTCGGCGAGCCGGTGCGGGCACTGGTGCGCGACCGTGAGCGCGCGCGGGAACTGCTGCCGGACACCGTCGAACTCGTGCCCGGCGACTTCGCCGACCCCGACTCGATCGCTGCGGCGATGCGCGGCGTCCGGCAGGTGTTCCTGGCCGCGCCGAACCATCCGGACCAGGTCGCCTGGGAGGTGGCGGTGATCGACGCCGCCCATGCCGCCGGCGTCCGACGGATCGTGAAACTGTCCGCGCATGGCGCGCAGCCAGCCTCCGAGGTGGCCTTCTGGGCGGCGCATGCTGCCATCGAGGACCGGCTCGCCGGCTCGGGGCTGGACTGGGTGAGCCTGCGTCCGACGACCTACGCCACCACCGCGCTCGGCGGCTTCGACGGCACCGTGCTGGCCGCGCCGGCGGCGGGTGCCCGGATCTCGTTCATCGACCCGGACGACGTGGCGTCCGTCGCGGCGGCCGTGCTGTCCGACCCACACCGGCAGGGAGTGTTGACGTTGACCGGTCCGGCCGTGCGGGACTTCGGCGAGGTAGCGGCGGTGCTGTCGGGACTCGTGGGTCGCAAGGTCCCGTTCGTGCCAGTGCCGGACGACGCCGCCCGGGCGGCATTCACCGAGATGGGCCTGCCGGCCTGGTACGCCGACAACGTGGTGCGGGTGTTCGGCGCGTTGCGCGCCGGCGTGGCCGACCTCACCACCGACACCGTCCAACAGATCACCGGGCGGCCGGCCCGTCCGCTCGCAGAGGCCCTGGCCGGACGCCTGGGGGTGCCGGCACGCTGATCCCGACGCTACTGAACCGGACCCGCTCGCCCGGCCGGGTCTGGGCGACGGCGTCGCAGGCGTCCTCGGTCAGCACGCCGACGACCGGGTAGCCGCCGGTGACCGGACCGTCGACGCCGAAGATCACCGGGCGACCGTCGGGTGGCACCTGGATCGAGCCGCGCACCATCGGCTCGGACGGCAGTTCGCGTCCGGCCCGGGACGGGTGTCGGAGCAGGGGGTCCCCGAGGAGCCGGACGCCGACCCGGTCGCTGCGTTCGGAGACCTGCCAGTCCTGGCTGCCGAGGCCCGCCGGGTCGGCGAGCCAGTCGGTGCGCGGACCGGGCAGCACGTCCAGCAAGGTGGGGCCGTCGGACGACCGCCGGCCGGGGACCGACTCGATGCTCGGCGAGCCGACTGGAGGTGCCCCGATCGGCAACACATCACCCACCTCCGGCAGCGCCGGACCGACCCCGGACAGCGTGTCGGTGCTGGCCGAGCCCAGCACCGCGGGCAGGTGCACGCCGCCGGCTACCGAGAGATAGGTCCGCAGGCCGTCCCGGGGTGTGCCCAGCCGGAGTTCCTGGCCGGCGCGCAGGTAGACCGGCCCGGCGTGGGTCACGGCGCGTCCGTCCACCGTCGCCGCGCAGTCCGCCCCGGTCAGCGCGATCAGGCAGGCCGTCCGCGCCCGCAGCCGCAGACCGCCGAAGGTGACCTCCAGGGCGGCGCGCCCCGGAGCGTTGCCGACCAGACGTCCGCCCAACCGGTAGCTGGCGCGGTCGGCCGCGCCGGAGCGTCCCACCCCCATCGCGGCGTACCTCGGACGTCCTTCGTCGACGATCAGCAGCAGCGGCCCGGTCGCCAGCACCTCGAGCCCCTGGTCGGGAGATGGTTCGACAAGCTCAACCGTCGGTTGGTCGCGCTTGTCGAGACCGTTGTGGGGTGAGGTCTCGACAAGCTCAACCGTCGGTTTGTCGAGATCGCTGTCGTCCGCGGTGGGACCGTCGATCGCTCGGAACCGCACCCGGGCGCCCGGCTGCAGCAGCGCGGGAGGCTCGCGGCCGGCGTCCCACAGGGTGGCGCCGGTCCGTCCGATCAACTGCCAGCCACCGGGTGAGGGCCGCGGATAGATGCCGCTGAACGGTCCGGCCAGCCCGACCGCGCCGGCCGGCACGCTGGTGCGCGGCTCGGCCCGGCGGGGTACTTCGAGCCGCGGGTCGCCGCCGGTGAGGTAGCTGAAACCTGGGGCGAACCCGCCGAACGCCACCCGCCAGTCGCTCCCGGTGTGCGCGGCGATCACCTCGGCCGACGACAGTCCGGTGAGCCGGGCCACCTCGTCGAGGTCCTCGCCGTCGTAGACCACGTCGATCTGGACCGGATCCACCGCTTCCCCGGCGGACGGGGCGCTGTCCAGCCCGGCCAGCGTCGCGGTCACCGCCGTCCGGACCCGGGGGAGCGCAGCGGGCTCCTCCAGCATCAGCAGCAACGTGGTCGCCGCCGGCACCACATCGGTCACGGCGGCGAAGTCACCGCGTCCGGCCAGCCCGACGAGCGCGGACTGCAGCGCGAGCACGGCGTCCAGGTCGGCGACCTCGATCAGCACCGCGCGCTCGCCGCAGGGCAGCAGCCGGCCGTCCATCAGGCGAAGGCCTTCACCTCGACGCCGGACGCGCCCAGCAACTCGCGGACCCGCCGAGCCATCGCGACCGCGCCCGGCGAATCCCCATGGGTGCATAGCGATTCCGGTCGCAGCGGAACCTCGCTGCCGTCCACCGCGGTGACCACGCCGTCGGTGACCATCCGCAGCGCCCGCTCGGCGGCGGCCTCGTGGTCGGCGATCAGGTCGCCAGGACGGCCGCGCGGCACCAGGGTGCCCTCGGCGGTGTAGCCGCGGTCGACGAACGCTTCGGCGACCGTCCGCAGCCCGGCCGTCCGGGCGACATCCAGCACGACGGCGCCGGGCAGCCCGAGCAGCGGCAGGCTCGGGTCGAAGGTGCTGATCGCGGACACCACGGCCTGGGCGTGCGCCTCGTGGTGCACGACGGTGTTGTAGAGCGCGCCGTGCGGCTTGACGTAGGCGAGCGCGGTGCCGGCGGCGGTGCACATCGCCTGCAGCCCGCCCAGCTGGTACAGCACGTCGGCCCGCAGTTCGTCGATCGAGCAGTCGAGGAAGCGGCGTCCGAAGCCGGCCAGGTCACGGTAGGAGACCTGGGCCCCGATCCGGACGCCGCGGCTCGCAGCCAGTGCGCAGGTGCGCTGCAGGGTGAGCGGGTCGCCGGCGTGGAATCCGCAGGCGACGTTGGCGCTGGTGACGCTGTCGAGCATCGCCTCGTCGTCGCCGAGGCGCCAGGAACCGAAGGATTCGCCGAGATCGGCGTTGAGATCGATCACCGCCATGGGTCAACCCTATGGGGACAAGGCGGGATTGAATAAGGGGTTCCGGGTCGGGCAGGTCTGATCGGACCGCTCACGGCCGCCCGTGCACCGGACCTCATCGACGAGCCAATCGGGTCCGGCGCGAGGCGTCAACTGGCGACCGATTCGGGACGGACGGAGGCATATGAGGCAGAGCGACACCCGAATCCGTCGCCAGCTGACGGACCGGGGATCTGCGACTGGTCGCCCGGGTGGCACCAGCGGGTCATGAGCCGAAAGAGCGGGGGCGTCGATCGCTCGCCGGGGTGGGTCGTGGCCGGGACACGATTCATCGGCTTTGCAAGGGAATGTTCGCCAGCCCGGACGCCGTTGTTGAGGTCGTGACCGAGACCGACTCCCGCGATGTCCCGCTGTCCATCCTCGACCTGGCCCAGGTGTTGCCGGGTGAGTCCGTCGCCGACGGCCTGACCGCGACGGTCGCGCTGGCACGCAACGCGGAGCGCTGGGGCTACCGGCGGGTCTGGTACGCCGAGCACCACAGCATGCCGACCATCGCGTCCTCGGCGACGGCGGTGCTGATCGCCCACGTCGCGGCGCACACCTCGTCCATCCGGCTGGGCGCGGGCGGGGTGATGCTGCCCAACCACCCGCCGCTGGTGATCGCCGAGCAGTTCGGCACCCTCGCCGAACTGCACCCGGGCCGGATCGACCTCGGGCTGGGACGCGCGCCCGGCACCGATCAGACCACCGTGCGTGCGCTGCGGCGAACCCCCGGCGCCGCGGACACCTTTCCCGCCGACGTCCGGGAACTGCAGGGCTTCCTCGGTGAATCGATCATCGCCGGGGTGAGCGCCACGCCCGGTGCCGGCACGAAAGTGCCGCTGTTCATCCTCGGCTCGTCGCTGTTCGGTGCCCAGTTGGCGGCCGCGCTCGGTCTGCCGTACGCGTTCGCGTCCCACTTTGCCCCGGACGCCCTGGAACAGGCGATCGCCACCTACCGCCGCGACTTCCGGCCGTCCGAGCAACTGAGCGAGCCGTACGTGATCGCCGGTGCCGGGGTGATCGTCGCCGACACCAACGACGAGGCGCGGCGCTTGTTCGAGCTGACCCGGCGGGCCCGGGTCAAGACCTTTCTGGGACGCGGCCGGACGCTCACCGACGACGACGTCGAGCTGCTGCTGGACGGCCCCGGTGGTGCCCAGGTCGACCACATGCTGCGCTACACCGGCGTCGGCACTGGCCCCGAAGTACGGGACTGGTTGCGTCGCTTCGCCGTCCATGCCGACGCCGACGAGCTGATCCTCGTCTCCTCCGCGGTCGACCGGACGGCCGCCGTCCACGCCCTGGAGTTGGTAGCCCCACTCACCGCCTGACCCCCACTGCTCGCCTGACTATTGAGGGCTCGCTGAACTCAGCGAGCCCTCAATAGTCAGGCGAGCGCGGAGTGCGGGCTGACGAGCCAGGAAGGCCGCCAGCGCCCGTTCGGTGCGTTCCGGCTCGCCGGTGGCGGCCAGGTTGGCCATGCCCTCGTCGCCGCGGCGGACCGCCTCGCGGATCCCGTCGATGGCCAGCTGTACCCGGGGCCGGACGGCGTCCAGCACAGTGAGCGGCTCGGTGCCGTAGGCGTCGGCGAAGATCATCAGCCGATGCGCCGCCTCGTCGTCGGGGATCGGGCGGAAGAGCGGGATCGCCGTCCACGCGGTGTGCCCGAGGTCGTGCCCCGGCGTGGACGGCCCGGCCAGGTCCCAGTCGAACACGCCGGCCACCTCGTCGCCGGCGAAGGCGACGTTGTACGGGGCGACGTCGTTGTGGGTGATCAGGCTCGGCGCGTCCGCACCGAAGAACCGCCACGGCCCGGCGTGTTCGAAGCCCGCGGACGCCTCGTGCAGGGCGCGTAGCCAACGACCCAGGGCCGCCAGCTGGGCATCGGCGAGCATGTCGGTGTCCACGTCGATCACGCGGCCGGGTAGATAGTCGAGGATCTCGCGTCCGCGGGCGTCGATGCCGTGCACCCGCGGGACGGCCGGCAGGTTGGTCGTGGCGAGATGGCTGAGCAGAGCGTGGACGGCCGGCGTCCACGGCCCGGTCGGACGCCGCACCGTCGCCCCGATCCGGACCGCACCACCCACGTTCCCGCCCGGCAGGTCCTCGCCCTCGAGCAGCATCTCGCGTAGTCCGGGTAGGAACGGACGATCGGGTTCGAGCCAGTCGACGTCGTCCAGCTGCTCCGGGGCGAGCCAGCGCAGCGCGTCGTGTTCGGTGCCGGACGGGTTGCCGCCGGTCAGCGAACACACCGCGACTCGCAGCTCCAGATCGCTGCTACTGTCGGTGCTCCGGACGGCGTCCGACAGCCAGCGGTCCACCCGGATCGCGCACCCCAGCTCCTCGCCGATCTCACGCACCAGGGCGTCCTCGGGCGTCTCGCCGTCATCGACCTTGCCGCCAGGGAACTCCCACCGACCGGCCTCGGCCGCGGGATAGCTGCGCCGGGCGACCAGCACGCAGCCATGACGCACGATCGCCGCCCCCACCACCCTGATCACCCGGCGACCCTATCTGCCGATCGGAGCCGTCAATGCCCGATCGGACGCGGCCGGCCGGGGGTGCGCGATGTCGAGATCGCTCACCGATGGTGCGAAACCCGTCCGATTTCGAGTTGCTACACGATATCGGCGAGGTTTCCCTCCACCGGACGGCGATGTCGAGATCGCCGCGAGGGTGTTGGGCGGCTGACGCCAGCCAGCGATGGCACGACGGGGACGGTTCTTTTCGTTCCGAAATGGACCGAGAAGAACCGTCCCCGCGTGCCGAAATTGGACCGAGAAGAACCGTCCCCGCGTGCCGAAAGTGGACCGAGAAGAACCGTCCCCGCGTGCCGAAAGTGGACCGAGAAGAACCGTCCCCGCATGCCGAAAGTGGACCGAGAAGAACCGTCCCCGCGTGCCGAAATTGGACCGAGAAGAACCGTCCCCGCGTACCGCGAACGACCGCTACGCCGCCTCTTCCTCGTCGTCCAGGCCGCCGGCGAACTGGGAGCGGTACAGCCGGTGGTAGGCCCCGTCATGGCGCAGCAGTTCGTCGTGCGAGCCCTGCTCGACGATGGCGCCGTCCTCCATCACCAGGATGATGTCGGCGTCGCGGATGGTGGAGAGCCGGTGGGCGATCACGAACGACGTCCGGCCGCCGCGCAGCGCGTTCATCGCGTTCTGCACCAGCAGTTCGGTGCGGGTGTCCACCGACGAGGTCGCCTCGTCCAGGATCAGGATCGCCGGGTCGGAGAGGAAGGCCCGCGCGATGGTGATCAGCTGCTTCTCACCGGCCGACACGTTGGAGCCCTCGTCGTCGATCACGGTGTCGTAGCCGTCCGGCAGCGAGTGCACGAACCGGTCGACGTAGGTCGCCTCGGCGGCGGCCCGGATCTCGTCCTTGGTCGCGTCCGGACGCCCGTAGGCGATGTTGTCCCGGATGGTGCCGCCGAACAGCCAGGCGTCCTGCAGCACCATGCCGATGTTGGCCCGCAGTTCCCGGCGCGGGACGTCGGCGATGTCTACCCCGTCGATGGTGATCCGTCCGGCGTCGGTGTCGTAGAACCGCATCAGCAGGTTCACCAGGGTGGTCTTGCCGGCCCCGGTGGGTCCGACGATGGCGACCGTCGAGCCCGGCTCGGCGACCAGCGACAGGTCGCTGATCAGGGGTTTCTCCGGATCGTAGCTGAACGCGACGTGCTCGAAGGCGACCCGCCCCTGCAGCGGCCGCGGCAGCTGCTCGGTGCGATCGACGGACTGCTCGGTGGCGTCCAGCACCTCGAAGACCCGCTCGGCCGAGGCCACCCCGGACTGCAACAGGTTGGTCATCGAGGCCAGCTGGGTGATCGGCTGGGTGAACATCCGCGCGTACTGGATGAACGCCTGGACGCCGCCCAGCGTCATGGTGCCGGCCGCCACCCAGATGCCGCCGATCACCGCGATCGCCACGTAGCTCAGGTTCCCGATGAAGAACACCGCCGGCATGATGATGCCGCTGATGAACTGCGCCCGGAACGACGACTCGTACATCTCGGAGTTCTTGGCGGCGAAGCCGGCCGCCACCTCGCGCTGGCGACCGAACACCTTGACCAGCGAATGCCCGGTGAACGCCTCCTCGACCCGGCCGTTGAGTTCGCCGGTCGAGCGCCACATGTCGGCGAACCGGCGTTGCGAGCGCTTCATCACCTGGGTGGTGACCAGCGCGGTCAACGGCACCGCGAGCAGGACGACCAGCGCCAGCGGCGGCGACAGCCACAACATCACCGCCAGCACGCCGAGCACGGTGAAGATGTTGGTCAGCATCTGGGCCAGCGTCTGCTGCAGCGACTGGGCGATGTTGTCGATGTCGTTGGTCACCCGGCTGAGCAGTTCGCCGCGCGGCTGGCCGTCGAAGTAGGTGATCGGCAGCCGGTGCAGCTTCGTCGCCACCTGCTCGCGCATCCGGTACACGGTGCGCTGGACGACGTCGTTGATCAGGAAGCTGGCGAACCACAGCACCACACCCGAGACCAGGTAGACCACCAGCGCCTCGAGGATCACCGTGCCCAGCGCCGGGAAGTCGATGCCGCCGCCCATCGCGCCGGCGAAGATCAGGTCGGTCGCCCGGGCCAGGATCGCCGGGCCGAAGGCGTTGCCGAGGGTGGCCAGCGCCGAGATGACCACCACGAAGATGATCAGGTTCCGCTCGGGCCGCATCATGCCGAGCAGCCGCTTGGACGACGTGCCGAAGCTGACCGCCTTCTCCGACGAGCCGAGGCCCTGCATCGGGCCGTGACCCATCCCGCGGCGCTGCTGCGCGGCGTGCTCGGAGCGCGGGTTCGACGTCCGTGCCGCATTCGGTGCCTGCTGGCTCATGCTGCTGCCTCCTCGGCCTTGAACTGGGACGCCACGATCTCGGCGTAGGTGGGGCAGGTCTCGAGCAGTTCGTCGTGGGTGCCCTCGCCCACGATCCGCCCGTCGTCGAGCACCACGATGGTTTCGGCGTCGCGGATGGTGGATACCCGCTGCGCCACGATCAGGACGCCGGCCTCGGCCGTCTCACGATCCAGTGCCGCCCGCAGCCGGGCGTCGGTGACCACGTCCAGCGCCGAGAACGAGTCGTCGAAGACGTAGATGTCGGGCTTCTTGACCAGCGCCCGGGCGATCGAGAGTCGTTGCCGCTGGCCGCCGGAGACGTTGGTGCCGCCCTGGGCGATCGGGGCGTCCAGCTGCTTCGGCATCGCCTTGACGAAGTCGTCCGCCTGCGCGGTCCGCAGCGCCGCCCAGAGTTCGTCGTCGGTGGCGTCCGGCTTGCCGTAACGCAGGTTGGACGCCACGGTGCCGCTGAACAGGTAGGGCTTCTGCGGCACCAGTCCGATCCGCGACCAGAGCAGGTCGGGATCGAGCTCGCGGACGTCCACGCCGTCCACCTCGACGCGTCCCTGCGTCACGTCGAACAACCGCGGGATCAGGCTGACCAGGGTGGTCTTGCCGGCGCCGGTGGAGCCGACGATGGCGGTGGTCTCACCGGGCCGGACGACCAGGTCGATGCCGGTCAGCACCGGCTGTTCGGCGCCGGGGTACTTGAACTCGACGTCCCGCAGCTCGACACGGCCGTGCGCGGTCACCTCGCGGACCGGGTTGGCCGGCGGGACGACGGAGGACTCGGTGTCCAGCACCTCGGCGATCCGGCGGGCGCTGACCACCGCGCGCGGCGCGATCATCAACATCATCGTGGCCATCATCACGCTCATCAGGATGGTCATCAGGTACTGGATGAAGGCCAGCAGCTGACCGGTCTGCATGTGCCCCTCGGCGACCCGGAAGGCCCCGAACCAGGTGACGCCGATGGTGGACACGTTCATCACGAAGAACACGGTGGGGAACAGGGTCATCATCCGGCGGCCGACCTTGGTGGCGGTTTCGGTGAGTTCGGCGTTGGCAACGGCGAACCGGTCGGTCTCGCGCGGTTCGGCGGTGAACGCCCGGATCACTCGCAGGCCCGAGATCTGCTCGCGCAGCACGCGGTTGATGGTGTCGATGCGCACCTGCTGGGTGGCGAACAGCGGCATCATCTGCTGGACGATGACGCCGATCAGGACGCCCAGGACGACCACCGCGACGGCGATCGTCCAGGTCAGGCCCGGGTCCTCGCGGAAGGCCATGATGATGCCGCCGGCCATCATGATCGGAGCGGCGACGATCATGAACGCCGTCATCATCACCAGCTGTTGAATCTGCTGGACGTCGTTGGTGGTCCGGGTGATCAGGCTCGGGGCGCCGAATTTGGCGACCTCGCGGGCTGAGAAGTCGAGGGTGCGGGCGAAGATCGCGGCGCGCAGATCGCGTCCGAACGCCATGGCCGAGCGGGCGCCGAACCAGACCGCGGCGATCTGGGCCGCCATCTGGATCACGGTGACCCCGAGCATCACGGCGCCCAGGCTCAGGATCAGCCCGGTGTCGCCGGTGGCGATGCCGTCGTCGACGATCCGGGCGTTCAGGGTCGGCAGGTAGAGCGCGGCGGCGTTGGCGGCCAGTTGCAGGACGATGACCAGCGCCAGTTGCCCGTAGTAGGGCCGCAGATAGTCACGCAGGATGCGGATCAGCATGAGGTGTCCTCACTGGGTTGGGCGGTGGTGGGGTCGACGGCGATGCCGCGCAGGATGAGCCGGGCGAGCTGACGCGGGTCGGCGGCGTCCGGGTGGTCGGCGAGCGGCATCACAGCGGCGAACGCCATCGCCGAGATCGCCCAGCAGGCGGTCGGGGTGCCGACGGTGAGTTCGTCGTCGAAGCGGGTCAGGACGCGGGACAACGCCTCGTCGATGGCCTTGTGGAAGTCGCGGTGCGGGGGCTTCGGGCGGGTGCCGTGCGGCCGTCCCGGGCTGATCGCGGCCATCAACGACCGGACCTGCTGGATTCTGCCCTGCAGGATCTGGACCATCCAGGTCACCGAGTCCTCGAGGTCGAGTTCGGCGGGGATGTCGTCGATCGCGGCGATCACCGGTCCGGGGGCGAAACAGTCCTCCACCACGGCCTCGATCAGGTTCTGCTTGGTGCCGAAGGCGCGGAAGATCGTGCCCTCGGCCACGTCTGCGCACTCGGCGATCTGCCGGGTGGTGATGGTCAGCCCGTGCTCGAGCAGCAGCGGACGGGTGGCGTCGATCAGTGCCCGCCGCCGCTCGTCCGGGTTCATCGGATGTGCTCTGCTCACGAGGGACGAGTGTATGAGTGAGTGCTCACTCATTCAAGTCCAGTGGTCGCAAGGCACAGATATCGTGGCCTCATGCATCGCAGCCGGATCGCGGTCGTCCTGATCGATCATCCCGTCGAGCACTACGAGGCGGCGGCCGGCTTCTGGGCGGCCGCCACCGGCAGCGTCCGATCCGGGACGCCGTCCGAGACCGAGCCCTACGAGTCGCTGAACCCGCTGCCCGGCGGCATCGATCTCGCCCTGCACCGCACCGGCGCCGGCTCGCCGCCGCGGATCCATCTCGACATCGAGACCGACGACGTCGAGGCCGAGATCGCGCGACTGATCGGGCTGGGCGCCGCCATCGCCGAACGCCGGGACGGCTACGCGATCCTCACCGATCCCGGCGGCCTGGTGTTCTGCGTTGTCGCGGTGCAGACAGATCCCGACGACTTCGCGGCCCATGCGGTGACCTGGGGCTGACCGCGCCGTGGCTCGCCGGGTCCGCCGGCCCGCGGTGCGGGTTTGACTGCGGCGCCCGACCCTGGGCACCCTGGTCCACATGTGGATCTGAACCTCTCGCCCTGCTCACCCAAAGCGATCGAGGTTCTCTCATGTCCGCATCACTCTTCCTTTCCGGTGTCGCCGCATCCTTCGGCGCCCGTCCGCTGTTCGCGGGGCTCGACCTCCGGCTGACACCCGGGGACGTCACCGCACTGGTCGGTCCGAACGGTGCCGGCAAGACCACGCTGCTGCGGATCGTCGCCGGCCTGCACAGCCCGGACGCCGGCAGCGTCCGGTTCGCGCCGCCGGACGCCAGCCTCGGCTACCTGCCGCAGCAGCCGCCGGCGCCGGAGGAGACGATCCTCGACTACGCCCGGCGGCGTACCGGCGTGGGGCCTGCCCAGGATGCCTTCGAGGCGGCGGCCGCGGCGCTGGCCGGTGAGGAGACGGAGCCGGCACGCCGCGGCGACGAACCGTCGGCCCAGCACTCCTCGTCGGCCGCATCAACGCCCGGATCTCCGGACCCCGCCGAACGCTACGACCGCGCCCTGGCCAGCTGGCTGGCGCTGGGCGGGGCCGACCTGGACGTCCGGCTGGCCGAGGTGCTGGCCGGCCTCGAGTTGGACGCCGAACTCGACCGTCCGCTCGGCTCGCTGTCCGGCGGTCAGGCCGCCCGGGCGGCCCTGGCGTCCATTCTGGTCAGCCGCTACGACGTCCTGCTGCTGGACGAACCGACCAACAACCTGGACGCCCGCGGGCTGACCGCGCTGACCGACTTCGTCGCCTCGCTGCGCGCGCCCGTTCTGATCGCCTCGCACGATCGCGCCTTCCTGGACGCCGTTGCGACCTCGGTGCTCGAGCTTGACGAGGCCCAGCAGCAGGTGAACCACTACACCGGCGGCTGGAGCGAGTACCGGGCGGCCAAGCAGTCGGCGCGTGAACAGGCCGAGGCAGCCTACGCCGAGTACACCGACACCCGCGACGCGCTCGTCGAACAGGCCCGCCGCAAGACCGAATGGGCCCGCACCGGACGGGCCAGGGCCGCCAAACTCGGGGCCGGCATGAAGCTGGAGAAGAAGTACCGGGAGGACCGGGCTCGCCGGATGGACCAGCGGGCCGCCCGCGTCCGGGACGCCGCCGAACGCCTCGAGGAGGTCGAGCAGCCCCGCAAAGAATGGCAGCTGCGGTACGCGATCGCCGAGGCCGCGCCGTCGTCCGAGGTGGTGCTCACCCTCGACCGAGTGGTCGTCCGCAACGGCGAGTTCGTGGTCGGCCCGGTCAGCGCACAGGTGGTGCGCGGCGAGCGGGTGGCGCTGCTCGGCGACAACGGCTCGGGTAAGACGACCCTGCTGGAGGCGATCCTGGGCCGCCGTCCGGTCGCCGCGGGCCGGGTGAGCTGGGGCACCCGGGTGGCCCTGGGCACCCTCGGTCAGGCCCGCGACGAGATCGCCGGCGAGGAACGTCTGCTGGACGCCGTTGCCGGTGCCCTCGGTGAGACGGATGCCGGCGCCGTCCGCACCTTGCTGGCCAAATTCGGCCTCGGCGCCGAACACGTGGCGCGGCCCTGCGCCAGCCTGTCGCTCGGTGAACGCACCCGGGCTGCGCTGGCGCTGCTCCAGGGACGGGCGGTGAACGTCGTCGTCCTGGACGAACCGACCAACCACCTTGACGCCGCCGCCATCGATCAGCTGCAGGAGGCGCTCGCCGGATATGCCGGCACCCTGCTGATCGTCACTCACGACCGTGCCTTGTTGGACGCCCTCGGTGTCGTCACCCGCTGGCGGTTCACTCGCGCGGGTGGCGATCGTGCTGAGGTCGGCGTCGAGCCATCGCCGGACGAGCGGGTGGGGACCCGGCCGGTGCGGCGCTGAGCATCGCTGGTAGGTCGAGATCCGGTGTAGCGGAGCATTGTCGGTCGAGCTTGTCTGACCGTTGGTCGAGCGTGTCGAGACCCGTTGTAGCCGAGCTTCGTCGGTCGAGCGTGTCCCGACACCGTTGGTCGAGCTTGTCTCAGACCCGTTGCGGAACGTGCCGACCGGCTCACTCGGGTGCCTTACCCGCAAGCAGATCCGGGCGCGCCGGACCGTTCGGCCGGTTACCCCGCGCGTCCGCGTGCCCGCGTCGGTGCCGAGGGGTTCACTGAGCCATGTGACAGCGCTCCCAGCCCCCACCGTCGGCGGATCCGAGCCCGCCGGCGACGACGAGGCGCTGGTGCTGGGTCGCCTCGGCGCGCTGCTGCTGGACGCCGGGTCGTCGGTGACCGACGTGCGGGACACGCTCGACGCCCTCCGGCTGGTCGCGTTGTCCGAGGACGTCCGGGTCGGCGTCCTCCCCGAACTGGTGATGGTCACCCGGCGCACCACCGGTGCCGCGATGCTGGTGCCTGCCGGCGAGAGCGAACTCACCTTCCGGCAGTCCGGACGCGCCGGACGGCTGGTTCGTGAGCTGCGCACCGGAGTTGTCCCGCTTGCCCGGGCGACCTCGCAGATCGAGGAGATCCGCGGGGAGACCGCTGGTCATCCGGTGGTCCGCTGGGCAATCGGCAGCGTGCTGTCCGCCGGCGGGTTGGCGGTGCTGTTCCGCTGCCCCTGGTGGGCGATCCTGGTCAGCCTGGTGATCGGCGGCCTGGTCGGACTGCTGATCGCGCTGTTGCAGCGGGTGCGTGGTGCCGCCGCGCTGGCACCGTTCCTCGCCAGCTTGCTCTCAACCGCGCTGCTGGGCGTTGCCGCCACCCGGTTCGAGGTCGGGCCGCTGCCGCTGCTGGCCGTCTGCGCGCCCATCGCCGTCCTGGTGCCCGGTGCGCTGATCACCAACGGGCTGCTCGAACTGACCGCGACGGACATCCTCACCGGCTCGGCGCGACTCGTCTACGGGCTGGTCGTGCTCGCCTTCATGGCGGCCGGGATCGCCGCCGGAGCCGTCCTTACCGGCCTGCATCTGGACGCCGCGTCCGCCGCCCTGGTCGGCGACGTGCCGAGCCTGGTCACCGACGGCACCGGCTGGGCCGCGTTGCCTCCGCTGTGGGTGTCCTGGGTGGGGATCGTGGTGCTGGGCCTCGGCGTCGGGCTCGCCTTCGCCGCCGGACCCGCCCTGACCGGGCTGATTGTGGCGGTGATGGCGCTCACCTACTCGCTGTTGGTGCTGCTCACCCCGCCGCTCGGCGGAGTGGTCGCGACCGGGGCCACGTCGTGCGTCGTCCTGCTGCTGGCCCGGGTGCTCGAGAAGCGGACGGTCGCCGTCCCCACCACGGTGTCGTTTTTGCCGGCGTTCCTCCTGCTGGTGCCCGGATCGGTGGCCCTGGTCGCGCTGGCCGCCGCCGACGTCCAGGCCCTGACCGCCGCGATGGCCACCTTCGCCAGCCTGTGCATCGGCACCAAGATCGGCTCGGTGCTGGGCGACCTCTTGCGCTAGCGGTACGGGGGGACGGTTCTTTTCGTTCCATTTTGGTACGTGGGGACGGTTCTTTCGTTCCACTTTGGTACGTGGGGACGGTTCTTTTCGTTCCATTCGCCGTCCGACGGGTCGAAGGTGCCGTCTCACGGTGTGCGGGAGAACCGTCCCCGGTGACCGAAGGAACCGTCCCCGGTGTCCGGGAGAACCGTCCCCGGTGTCCGGGAGAACCGTCCCCGCGTACCGCGAGGCCATCCGGCACCCCGGCCGGCGACACGAGGAGCGCGTCGTCCCTCGCTACAATCCTGCGGTGACCACGCCCGACGATGATGCTGCCCTGCCCGAACAGCTCCGGCTGCGCCGCGAGAAGCGCGCACGGCTGATCGAGGCCGGCAACGACCCGTACGCGATCAGTGTGGACCGGACGCACTCCGCGGCCGAGGTGCACACCCAGTGGGGGCACCTGGAGACCGGCGAGGAGACCCAGGACGTGGTCGGCGTCGGCGGCCGGGTGGTTTTCGTCCGCAACACCGGCAAGCTCTGTTTCGCCACCCTGCAGGACGGCTTCACCGCGTCCGATTCGGGGACCCGGCTGCAGGTGATGATCTCGCTCGCCGAGGTCGGGGAGGAACGCCTGGCCGACTGGAAGGCGGACGTCGACCTGGGCGATTTCGTCTTCGTCAAGGGCCGGGTGATCTCGTCGCGGCGCGGCGAGCTGTCGGTGCTGGCGTCGGAGTGGCGGATGGCGTCCAAGGCGCTGCGCCCGCTGCCGACCCTGCACAAGGACCTCGGCGAGGAGACGCGCGTCCGGCAGCGCTACGTCGACCTGGTCGCCCGTGAGGAGGCCCGCGACATGGTGCGCACCCGCGCCGCGATCGTCAGTTCGATCCGGCAGACGCTGCGCGACCAGGGCTACCTCGAGGTCGAGACCCCGATCCTGCAGCTGGTGCACGGCGGGGCGTCCGCCCGGCCGTTCCACACCCACCTGAACGCCTTCGACATTCCGATGACCCTGCGGATCGCGATCGAGCTCTACCTGAAGCGGGCCATCGTCGGCGGCGTCGACCGGGTCTACGAGATGGGCCGGATCTTCCGCAACGAGGGCGTCGACTCCTCGCATTCGCCCGAATTCACCATGCTCGAGGCGTACCAGTCCTGGGGCGATCAGTTCACCATCGCGGCGATGACCCGCGACCTGATCGTCAACGCCGCCGCCGAACTCGGCGTCGAATCGGTGCAAACACCCGTCGGCGAGGTACAGCTGACCGGTGAGTGGGCCTGGGTGAGCGTCTATCCGGGCTTGTCGGACGCCCTCGGCGAGGAGATCACGCCGGACACCACGCTGGAGCGGTTGCGTGCCATCGCGGACGCCCGGGGCATCGAGTACGACCCGGCCTGGATCGACCAGAAGCTGGTGATGGAGCTGTTCGCCGAGATCGTCGAGCCGACGCTGGTGCAGCCCACCTTCGTCAACGGCTACCCGGCGATCGCCCAGCCGCTGGCCCGCAACAATCCCGACGACCCTCGCCTGGTCGAGGCCTGGGACCTGATCATCGGCGGCGTGGAGCGCGGCACCGGTTTCTCCGAACTCATCGACCCGGTCATCCAGCGGGACGTCCTGGTCGCCCAATCGCTGAAGGCCGCCGCCGGCGACCCCGAGGCCATGCAGTTGGACGAGGACTTCCTGCGCGCGCTGGAGTTCGGCGCACCCCCGATGGGCGGCATGGGGCTGGGCATCGACCGGACGATCATGCTGTTCACCGGTGCCGGCATCCGCGAAACGATCCTGTTCCCCCTGCTCAAGCCCCAGGCCTGAGCGCCCTGATCGAGCCCATCGGTCCGCCGGCATCAACCGCGACACGATCTCGGCATCGTGAACGAGCACGCCGGGACAAACCCCCTCGATCCAGCTCCGGTGAGGAAAAGAAGGTCGACCTTCGTCGGTTGAGCTGCACACCGGTGCACCCGGCAAGGGGTTTCGACAAGCTCGACCCGCGGTGACTGCCCTCTCAAGGCTGCACGCCAGGACGGACCCCACAGTCCACTGCCGACGGCGTGGGACGCGGGGTCTCGACAAGCTCGACCAACGGTGGTCCGGCAGTGACGCAACCAGAAAGCGGAGTGGGCTGCACCCCGTCCTGGTGTGGCGGGCGTGAAGCGCGCGAGTCCCCTGCCAGGGACTGAAAGACAGAAGCAGAAGTAGGACGAGCTGCGCACGGGCGGGGCCCGGTGCAGCCCACTCCGCGGAACCGAGCGCAACCATCAGAACCCAGCCACAAAGAAGGGTCTCGACTAGCTCGACCAACGGGGAAAGCTCGACCAACGGGGAAAGCTCGACCAACGGGGGAGGGGTCGACAAGCTCGACCAGCGGAAAGGTGGGACTACTTCCAGAGCGTCGCGATGCCGAACGCCGCTGCCATGCAGCCCATCCCGATCAGCACGTTCCAGCCGCCGAGGTCGCTCATGACTGGGATCAGGTGCCCGGCGATGTAGTACACCACCAGCCACAGCACGCCGAACAGGCCCACCGTGATGAAGGTGGGCGGCACCCACCGCCGGCTTCCAGGCGCGGCAACCTTGCGCTGGCGCTCCTTGCGGCTCTCGGACGCCGCCTGGTCGGACGCCTGCTTCTTCTTGTCCGCCGCCTGCTTGCGGGTCCTCGACTCGGGCATGGCGTCGATCTTACCGCCCGCCGCTGTCCAGCCGAACCTCACCTTCTAGACTCGCCCCCATGACGGGGGGATGGACGCGGGCACGGGCCCGGTTGCATCGCGCCTCCGGACGATCCGGTGAAGTCCGGATCGGCCGCCGTCTGCTCAGTCTCGGCATCTGTGTACTGGCCGGCTTCATGATCGCCACCAGCGCCGTCAACGCCGGCGGCACCGACCTGCGACCCAGCCGCAACACCGACCTGGTCGGGCTCATTCAGTCCGAATCGAAGCGAAACGCCGAACTCGGCGAGCGCATCGCCACGCTGCGCCGAGAGGTGGACGTCCTGGCCAAGAGCGATGACGCCGGGGTGTCCGAGGACGAATTGCGAGCCGCCGCCATGATCGCCGGCCAGCGTCCGGTCAAGGGCCCGGCTGTCGTGGTGGCGCTCAGCGACGCACCTTCCGGGGTTCGGCCGGGCGGAGTCAGCCCCGAACTCCTGGTGGTGCACCAGCAGGACATTCAGGCGGTGGTGAACGCGTTGTGGTCGGGCGGCGCCGAGGCCATGACCATCCAGGGCCAGCGGGTCACTTCGCGGACCGGGGTGAAATGTGTCGGCAACTCGGTGGTGTTGCACGGGGTCCCCTATGCGCCGCCCTACGAAATCGCGGCCATCGGCGATCCGGACCGGCTGGAGCGGGCGCTGGCCGACTCCGCCGCCGTGCAGATCTATCGCCAGTACGTCACCGTCTACGGCCTCGGCTACACCCAACGCCGCGAGGCGTCCATCACGATGCCGGCGTATCGCGGCAGCCTCGACATCGAGGCGAAGCGGGCCGACTGACCACGGCGGCCGGGTATGGCGCCGATGCGGGACAATGGCGTCATGGCGCGCATCCTGGTGATCGACAACTACGACTCGTTCGTCTACAACCTTGTGCAGTACTTGGCCCAGCTGGGGGCCGAGGTCGAGGTGTGGCGCAACGACGATCCCAGGTTCGCCGACGCCGATTGGGCCGACGGCTACGACGGCCTGCTGATCTCGCCCGGCCCGGGCACGCCCGAATCGGCCGGGGTTTGCGTGGACGTGGTCCGTTCTCATGCCGGACGGCTGCCGATCTTCGGTGTCTGCCTCGGCCTGCAGTCGATCGCGGTTGCCTACGGCGGCGTGGTCGGACGCGCCCCCGAGCTGCTGCACGGCAAGACCTCCGAGGTGCTGCACGAGGGGGTCGGTGTGTTCGCCGGGCTGCCCAGCCCGCTGACCACCACCCGGTATCACTCGCTGGCCTTCGACCCGGCGACCGTGCCCGACGAACTCGAGGTGACGGCGGCGACGGCGTCCGGGGTGATCATGGCGGTGCGGCACCGCACCCTCCCGGTCGAATCGGTGCAGTTCCACCCCGAGTCGGTGCTCACCGAGGGCGGCTACCAGATGCTCGCCAACTGGCTCGCCGTCTGCGGGGACGCCGACGCGCCCCAGCGGGCGGTGGGTCTCACGCCGCTGATGGCGCTGCGCTGATCGGGCCGATGGCGCCGATCGAGGGCGGACGCGTTGGCCGAGAGCATCGAACCGGCGAGGTGGCCGGACCCGAGCTAGTCGCCCGATTTGGTGGGCGTCGGTGTAGGTGACGGCGACGGAGTCGGAGACGTCGGCGGCGTCGGGGGCTCCTTCGCCAGCACCAGCTGGATCTTCTGGCTGCGCTTGATCTCTTCGCCGGCCGCGGGGCTCTGCTTGAACACATGTCCCTCGGGCTGGTCGGTGGTCTCCTCTTCGGTGAAGCTGACGTCGAAGCCCTCGCGGTCCGCCTGCGCCTGTGCGGCGCTGCGGGTCTGCCCGTAGAAGTTGGGCACGATGCCGGTGCCGGGGACGACGAACAGCACGATCGGGGTGTCCACGGTGACGGACAGTCCCGGGCTCGGGCTGACGTTGGTGACCGTATTCGGCTTCTCGGTGGTGTTGCCGGCATCCGGCTGACGTTTGACGGTGCTGAAGCCGAGGGCCTTCAGTGACTTCTCGGCCTCGGAGGCCGACATCCCGATCAGGTTGGTGGGGATCGTCGCCTTCTTGGGGCCGACATTGACCTGGATGGTGACCGTGGTGCCCACCGGCACCTTGACGCCGCCGGGCGGGTTCTGGCTGATCACCCGTCCGACCGTGTCGTCGTCAGGGCCGACGATCGGATCGACGACGGCCTTCAGCTGGGCTTCGGCCAGTTGCTGCTCGGCCCAGTCCTGACTGCGCTGGCTGACGTTCGGCACCTCGACCTGGGCGACCCGCGCCTCCGGATTGAGGATGTAGTAGGTGCCGAAGCCCAGGCCCAGCACTGCCAGGAACGCCACCAGTCCCCAGATCCAGGCCTTCCGCCGGCGCTGCTGCGGATCCTCGACCGCGCGTTGCGCGACGGTGGCGGTGTCGGTGGCGTCGACAGGTGAGGCGCTGGGCGAGTCCAGCACCTCCGTGGTCGCCAGCACGCTGGTCGGTTCCGGGTCGGGAACGGGTGCGACGGCCCTCACCGCGTGCCCGGCGAGCAGCCTGTTGATGTCCTCGCGCATGTCGGACGCGGTCTGGTACCGCTGGCCGGCGTCCTTGGCGAGTGCCTTCAGCACGATGGTGTCCATGCCTGCGCTGACCAGCGGATCGAGCTGGCTCGGCGGCACCGGTTGCTCACGGACGTGCTGGTAGGCCACCGAGACCGGCGAATCGCCGCGGAACGGGGGGTGCCCGACCAGCAACTCGTAGAGCAGGCAGCCCGCGGAGTAGATGTCGGAGCGGGCGTCCACCGTCTCGCCGCGCGCCTGCTCGGGCGACAGGTACTGCGCGGTGCCGATGACCGCCGCGGTCTGAGTCATGGTGGCCGAGGTGTCGGCGACCGCCCGGGCGATGCCGAAGTCCATCACCTTGATCTGGCCGGCGCTGGTCAGCATCACGTTGGCCGGCTTGATGTCGCGATGGACGATCCCGGCACGGTGCGAATAGGCCAGGGCGTCCAGGACGCCGGCGGTGAACTCAAGGGCTCGCTCGGGCAGGATCTTGCGGCCGTCGCGCAGCAGTTCGCGCAGGGTGTGGCCCTCCACCAGCTCCATGACGATGTAGGGCACCGACACCCCGGTGCCGGGATCGGGCTCCTCGCCGGTGTCGTAGACAGCGACGATGTTGGGGTGATTCAGGCCCGCCGACGCCTGCGCCTCACGGCGGAACCTGGCCTGGAAGGTGGGGTCGCCGGCCAGATCAATGCGTAGCAGCTTGACCGCGACCTGCCGACCGAGCCGGATGTCGCGGGCGCGGCGCACCTGCGCCATGCCGCCTCGGCCCAGCAGGGGACCGAGTTCGTAGCGGCCGCCCAGCATCCTGGGTTCGTCAGCCATGCCGTTGTCTCCTTCTCGTCGGAGTCCTCATTGTGCGCGACGACATCGGTGCGATCATCGCAGCGCCTCGATCACTGCCTTGGCGATCGGTGCCGCGACGCGCCCACCGGCGACGTCGGTGGCCTCCATCTCGGCGTCCTGGACGAACACGCAGACGGCCACCTCGGGGTCGCTGGCCCACGAGATGAACCAGGCGTACGGCGTCCGGACGTTGTCGGAGTTGGCGGTTCCGGTCTTGCCGCCCACCGTGACCCCGGGGATCCGGGCTCGCCAGCCGGTGCCGCTGGTGACCACCTCGACCATCATCTGCCGCAACTTGGCCGCGTTGGAGGAACTGGTCGCCAGGCTCAACTGGGAGGGCCGGGTCTGGCTGAGCACCTGAAGGTCGGCCGAGCGGACCGACTCGACCAGATAGGGCTGCATCACCACGCCGTCGTTGCGGACGGCCGCCGCCACCATGGCCATCTGCAGCGGGGTCGCCGCTACGTCGAAGCCGCCGATCGAGGCCAGCCCGGTCTGCGGGACGTCGATCTCGTCGGGGAAGCGGCTGGCCACCGAACCGATGTCGGACAGCGGCTTGGTGCCGAAGCCGAACTTCTCGGCCTGGTCGCGCAGCGCATTGGCGCCGAGCTTCACACCGAGCCGCGCGAATGCCGCGTTGCAGGACAGGGCCAGGGCCCGGGCCAGGGTCTGCTGGCTGCCGCAGTTGCTGGCGATGACGGTGTTGGTACCGGGCAGCTTGAAGGCCGACGAGTCCAGTTCGCTGTCCGGCTCGTAGCCGGCCTCCAGGGCGGCCGCCGACACGATCACCTTGAAGGTGGAGCCGGGCGGGAAGATCTCACGGGTGGCCCGGTTCGACATCGGCTTGGCCGAGTCCTTGGTGAGCGCGGCCCAGGCCTTCTGTGAGTCGGACATGTTGTGGGTGGCCAGGTCGTTGGGGTCGAAGGTCGGTGAGGACACCAGCGCCAGGATCGCGCCCGTTTTCGGGTTCAGCGCCACCACGGCGCCCTTGAGATTCCCCAGCGCGTCGGAGGCGGCCCGCTGCGCGCGGGCGTCCAGCGTGGTCTGGACGTTCGCTCCCTTCGGCTTCCCGCCGGTGGCCAGGTCGATCAGCCGGTTGACGAACTGCGAACTGTCGTTGCCCGACAGCTGGCCGCCGTAGCTCTGCTCCAGCTCGGACGAGCCGAACAGGTAGGAGAAGTAGCCGGTGATCGATGCGTACAGCTCACCCTGGGGGTAGCGCCGCTGAAACTTGAACTGGTCCTTGGAGGCGACCGTCTCGGCGACCGGCGTGTTGCCGACGAGGATCGCGCCGCGATCCTGGGCGAAGGCGGCGTCGGTCACGCGGCGGTTCTGCGGATTGGCGTTCAGCGAGTCCTGTCGGACCAGGTAGCTGACGGAAACGCTGACCAGCAGTGCCAGCGACATCAGCATCGCCACCACGGTGACGCGGCGGATCGGGCCGTTCATGGCAGCCTCCCTCTCGGCCGGGTGTCGTCGGCGGACGCCGGCACCTCCGGCGTCGGGATCGCGGTGGTGGGTTCGTCGGCACTCGACGGAGTGGGAATCGCGGTCGTGGGTTCATCCGCCCCCGACGGTGCCGGGATCGCCGTGGTGGGCTCATCGGCACTGACCGGCGTCCGGACGGGGGATGCTGCGGGCACCGGATGGGCGTCGACCGGACGGCTCGGCGGCGCGCTGATCACCTGGGTGGTGTCGTGCGCCAGCGACTGCTGTGGTTCGGCGGCCTCCGGGGCGGGACGGCGAACCCGGTGGGTGACCACCATCAGCAAGGCGATCATCGTGTAGTTCGCGATCAGCGACGAGCCGCCCTGAGACAGGAACGGCGTGGTCAGGCCGGTCAGCGGCAGCAACCGGGTGACGCCGCCGATGATCGCGAACACCTGCAGGGCGAAGACGAAGGAAAGGCCGGCGGCGAGCAGCTTGCTGAACGGGTCGTTCGAGGTGAGCGCAGCCCGGAGCCCGCGCATCACGATCACCCCGTAGATGACGATGACCGCCATCAGCCCGGCCACGCCGAGTTCCTCGCCGATCGCCGCGGCGATGAAGTCGTTCTTCGCCAGCGGCGTCAGGTTGGGACGCCCCAGGCCCAGCCCGGTGCCGAACAGACCGCCCCAGGCCATGCCGAACTGGCCCTGGATGATCTGGTAGTTCTGGTCCCAGTTCGAGAACGGGTCGAGCCAGGCCGCGACCCGGACCTGGACGTGGCTGTAAAACAGCCCGGCGAGGACGGCGCCGACGGCGAACAGCGCTGTGCCGAGGATCGGCCAGCTCGGCCGTTCGGTGGCCACGTACAGCATCATCACGAAGACGCCGAAGAACAGCAGCGAGGTGCCGAGGTCCTTCTGGTAGATCAACACGGCAAGGCTGGCCAGCCACATCACGATGATCGGGCCGAGGTCGCGGGGGCGGGGCAGGTCGATGCCCAGGAAACGGGCGCCGGCCAAGGCCAGCACCTCCCGCTTCTCCACCAGGTACGACGCGAAGGCGACGGTGAGCACGATCTTCGCCAGCTCGGCCGGCTGGAAGCTGTACGGCCCGACCTTGATCCAGATCCGCGCGCCATGGTTCTCGAAGCCGATCAGCGGGAGCAGCGGCATCATCAGGATCAACATGCCGGCCAGGAACGTCAGGTAGGGGAACCGCTGCAGCACGTGGTGGTCGCGCAACAGGATCAGCACCAGGACGAACACCGCCACCGAGATCGCGGTCCAGAGAAGCTGCAGTTCGGCGGAGTGCATCACCGGGCGGGTGCCCAGGTCGAGCCGGTTGATCATCACCAGGCCGAGACCGTTCAGCAGGTAGACCAGCGGGAACAGCAACGGATCGGCGTAGGGGATGCGCCAGCGAATGACGGCATGGGCGACGAGGCCGATCAGGACATAACAGCCCACACCCCAGTACCAGCCGCTCGGCAGGGCGCCGGAGACGTTGAGGTTCACCAGGACGTAGCCGAAGACCGTGACGACCGTCCCCATCAGGAGCATCACCAGTTCGACACCGCGCCGCTTGCGGAAGACGACGACATCGCCCATTGTCAACATTCCCCCGGAGGCTGGGCGGACGGCGCTGCGCTGGGCGAAGGAGTGCCGGACGGGGACCCGGACGCGTTCGGCGACGGCGTCGGGGTCGGGTTCTTCGCCGGGTTCGACGGAGTTGGGGAGCTGGTGGCGCGAGCGCGTTCCTCACGTTGGGCGATGCACTCCTGAGCCTTCACCCGCAGCTCGTCGGTGGTGGCGTGCGCGCTCTCCAGGTCAGGGGCGACGATCGCGTCCCGGACCTTCTCCTGGTAGTACAGCGGCAGGTCGCTGACGTGGGTGTTGTGCACCTCGAGCACCGTGCTCAGCGGAAAGCCGAGCACCGTGTCGGGTACACCGCGGAACACCGCCACCAGATCGTTGTCCTCGCCCACGTAGTACTTGGTCTGGGTGAACGAGTACCAGCCGAAAAGGCCGCCGCCGATCACCAGCAGCGGCAGCACGATGCCCAGCACGACCTTCACCCAGGCCGCCGTCCGACCGCGGGTGGTGGGCTGGTAGCGCTCCTGCTCGGTCAGCTGCCGGGCCTTCGGATCGTCCAGCGGGTCGCCCTCGACGGGCAGCGGCCGGGTGTCCTCGGACTCGTCGGACACCGATGCGAGGTCGATCTCGGTGGCCGCCCCGAGCACCGCCACCGCGCCCGGCTCGCCGTCGTCGACGACATCGGCGAGGACGATGGTGATGTTGTCCAGGCCACCCTCGGCGTAGGCGATCCGGATCAGTTCCTCCACCACCGCGGCCGGATCGTCGCCGTCCACCACCTGCTTTATCGCGGCGTCGGTGACCATGCCGCACAGGCCGTCCGAACAGATCAGGTACCGGTCGCCGACCTTGATGTCCGACATCTCCAGGTCGGGCTGATGGTTGGACTGGCCGTTGAGCACCTTGAGGATCAGCGATCGATGGGGATGCACCAGCGCCTCGGCCTCGGTGATCCGGCCGTCGTCGACGAGCGTCTGCACCCAGGAGTGGTCGCGGGTGATCCGCTCGAAGTGGCCGTCGCGGAGCCGGTAGCCGCGCGAGTCGCCGATGTTGGCGACGGCGAGTCGTTCGCCGTCGAAGAGCAGCCCGCAGACCGTGGTGCCCATGCCGTCCAGCGAGGGGTCCGCGGCCACCAGTTCGCGAATCCGCTCGTTGGCCCGGCCGATGGCGCCGGCCGCGACCTCCAGCATGTCCGACTCGCGGAAGTCGCCGTCGGAGTCGCGCAGCTCGTTGATCGCCACCGCGGACGCCAGATCGCCGGCGGCCGCGCCGCCCATGCCGTCGGCCACCATCAGCATGGTCGGCGAGACGTAGGCCGAATCCTGGTTGTTCTTGCGCACCAGGCCGACCTCGGAACGGGCGACGTAGGACAGCGTGAGCGTCATGGCTACTTTTCCACTACCATCAGCGTGCGCCCGATGCGCAGCGTGTCGGTGGTGCCGAAGGGCGTCGCGGAGGTGATCCGCTCGTTGTTGACATAGGTGCCGTTGGTGGAGCCGAGGTCCTCGACGACGTACCCGGCGTCGGTGCGCACGATCTCGGCGTGCCGGGTGGAGACGTAATCGTCGTCCAGGATCAGCTGACAGTCGGCGGCCCGGCCGATCTTGACGCTCTCACCGAGCTGCAGGGTGAGGCCCTGCTGCTTGCCGCGGGTGATCCGCAGCCGGCTCGGCAGCTTCTTCGCGGGGCGCGCCGTCTTGCGCTTCTGCTTCTTGAGTTCGTTGACCCCACGCAGTTCGCCGGCGTCGGTGGCGGCCAGCTTGCGGCCGAACATGTCGGTGCGGATCACGTTGCCGACGAAGAGCACGAACAGCCACAGCAGCGCCAGGAAGAGCAGCTTCAGCGCGAGGACGACGAGATCAGACATCGGAGCCCGGCGAGGTGATCGACATGCGGGTGGAGCCGATCTCGATCCGGCTGCCGGGGGCGAGGTCGGCCTGCCGGACGCGCTGGCCGTCGATCACGATGCCGTTGGTTGAGCCCAGGTCCTCGATGGCAATCTGCTGCGCCTCGCCCTCGCCCTGCACCAGGATCCGGGCGTGCGTGCGGGAGACACCCGGATCGTTGATCCGCAGATCGGCCTCGGTGCCGCGTCCGATCACTAGACCGGGCGGGTTGAGCGGATGCCGGACGCCGTTCACCTCCAGCACCAGGCTGGCCCGGCGGATCTGGGTGGCCGAGGCGTCCGAGCCGTCGACACCGGCGACCGCGGCGCTTTGCACGGTGAAGCGCCCGGTGGGCAGGCTCGCGTCCAGCTCGTAGTCGATGGTCACCGGGCCGTTGAAGATGTAACCCTTGTCGGCGGCGTACTCGTTGAGCTGCGGGATGACCTCGGAGTTCAGCATCTTCGAATAGGGCGCGAGCCGGTCGTAGTCGTGCCGGGAGAGCTGCACGGTGAAGTCGTTCGGCACCAGCCGCCGCTCACGGGTGAGCAGCTTCGCCTCGGCGTCGAGTTCCCGCTGCAGTCGGGCGGTGATTTCGACCGGCTGGACGTCGCCCTTGAACGCGCGCGCGAAGACGCCGTTCACGGCACCCTCAAGTTTCTTCTCGACGCGATCGAAGACTCCCATGCGGAACAGAGTAGTGGAACGGTCCTCGGCGAAGCTCACCGCAACCGTCGGGGTCTGGAGCGCGGGTCGAGGCATTCGGACGGCGTCGCGTGAGGCTGGCCGGCGTAGCCTCGGCCGCGGCGGGGCCCGGGTCTGCCCGGCTCGCTTGGTCAGGGGCACGGTCGGCGCTGTGCTAATCTCTTCCGGGTCGCCTTGAGCGGCACGCGCGAGTGGCGGAATGGCAGACGCGCACGGTTCAGGTCCGTGTGTCCGAAAGGACGTGGAGGTTCAACTCCTCTCTCGCGCACCGAACGAAAGGCCTCTGGCTAGGGATTTCCCAGCCAGAGGCCTTTGTCATTGTTCGACCGGGCCGTCAGCGGTGGGAGCCAGCACGTGCCGCAGCGCCTTCCTGGCTCTTTGGTAGCGGCCCCCCGCCGTCGCTGACGGTATGTCCGAGCAGGATGGCCGCTTCGGCGAGCGTAAAGGCGTCCCAGTGGACGAGCCGGACGAGTTCGGCCAGATCGCCGTCGAGCCTGTCGATGGCGTTCCCGGAGTTCCAGGACCGGTCGGCCGCCGGGAGGCTGCGCGCGCTCAGCGTGGCCCGGGGGCGGTCCGCGAGTCGTGAGCGGCGGATCGATCCTCGGTGTGCGTGCAACCGCACATTGCGAGCGATCCCGAACAGCCACCTCCGCGCCTCATCCGTGGCGGCCGGGAGAGCATCGACCCGCGTCCAGGCGATAGCGATCACTTCGGCGCGGCGTCCGCCGCATCCTCGGGGTCGAGGCGTCGAGGGAGATAGCGCAGCAGGTCGTCCGAACACTCATGCAGCGCCGCAGTGAGCCTTCTGCGGTCGCTGCTTACGAGCAGATCGCCTGGCCGCTCGCACCGTGCGCCGCTCGGTAGTTGGAAAGTGACCGCGACGTAGGGGTCCTTTCGTGCCCATCGCTCCCACGCGCTGGTTGCCGCGGCAGCCACGCCAGCACCACCGAGGGCCGCAGCCGCCACCACTATCGCGGCGATCAGGCGGTCGTGTCGGCAACACGGGGTCGGGAGTCACCCGTGGTGGATGAGCGCGGGTGGGGGCCGGCGAGCTGTCGGACCAAGCTGAGAGGCAGTTCACAGTGCCACCTCTCCTTCCCTCATCCCGCAGGAGCCTTAGATGCAGAAGCCGCTCGCTGGTCTCTCCCGGCAGAACGTCGGACGCGAGGTCTTGGCCGGAGTCACGCTCCTCGCGATCGCCGTCCCGTTGAACATCGGTTATGCGCAGATCGCCGGCCTGCCCGCGACGGCGGGGCTGTATGCGCTCGTGCTGCCGACGGTGCTCTATGCCCTGGTCGTATCGTCGCGGCAGGTGGTGGCGTCACCCGATGCGGCGGCGGCGGCGCTCGTGGCGAGTTCCATCGGCGGACTGGCCGCCGCGGGCAGCGCCGACTACGCCACCATGGCGATGGCCCAGGCGATCATCTGCGGCGCCATGTTCGCCCTGCTGGCGGTGTTCAAGCTGGGCTTCCTCGCCAACTTCCTCTCCAAGCCGATCCTGGTGGGCTTCGTCGGCGGTCTGGCCCTCGACATCCTGGTCAGCCAGGTCGCCAAGATGCTCGGGGTGAAGATCGACTCCGGCGGTGAGTTCGTCGAGAAGCTCACCGACCTGATCGCCGGCTTGGGGACCGTCAATTCCTGGTCGCTGCTGATCTCGGTGTGCGCGCTCGCCATCCTGCTGGTAGGACGCCGGCTGCTCGCTGCGGTGCCGTGGGCGTTGATCGTGCTGGTGGCGGCCACGGTCGTCGTCATGGTCACGCCCGCCGTGGAGGCCGGGGTGGCCGTCCTGGGCGAGGTGCCCGCGGGGCCGCCGGCGCTGACCTGGCCGACGCTGAACCTGGCTCAGTGGCTCGCGCTGGTGCCGTCCGCGATGGCGCTCACCCTGGTGACCACCGCGGAGGGTCTGCTGGTGGCCCGCTCCTACGCCGAGAAGCGGCGCTATCCGGACGACCCCAACCGGGACCTGATGGCCTTCGGTGTCGCCAACGTGGCCGCGGGCATGAGCGGGTCGTTCTCCGTCGGATCCTCCACGTCGCGGACGGCGGCGATGGACCAGGCGGGATCCCGCACGCAGCTGCCGTCGCTGGTGCTTGCGCTCGGGTCCCTGTTGCTGCTGTTGTTCGGCACGGCCCTGCTCGCCGACATCCCGTCCCCGGCGATCGGCGCGATCGTGGGCGTGGCGGTCCTGCCCTTGCTCGGCATTCCCGAGTTCGCTGCGCTCTGGAAGCTGGACCGTTTCGAGTTCTGGATCGCGGCCGTCTGCTTCTTGGTGACCCTCTTCATCGGCTCGATCATGGGCATCCTGGTCGCCTTCGTCCTGGCGATGATCAACATGGCCAAGCGGGCCGCGTCGCCCGCGATCGACGTCCTCGCTTGCACCGACGCCCCGTCCGGCTCCCTGCTGGCCGCGGCCCCGCCCGGCGCCAGCACCGCACCGGGCGGGGCCGTGGTCCGGATGGCGGCACCGTTGTTCTTCGCCAACGGCGACGTCTTCTCCACCGCCGTGAAGCATGCGGTCACCGCGGTGGAGGGCGCTGAGCCGGTGCGTCATCTGGTGATCGACATGGAGGCGGTGACCGATGTCGACGTGACCGCGGCCGAGGCATTCGAGGGCCTGCGGGACTGGCTCGAAACGCACCAGGTCGAGCTCGCGTTCAGCCGCGTCCGTGCGGAGGCCCGGGACCGGCTCAGCCGGCTCGACATCATTCAGGACGACCGGATCTTCCCGACCAATCGGGCCGCGCTCGCCGCCCTCGCCCCAGAGTCCCCGGCCTCCACCACGACTGAGAACTAGGAGTTCGACATGGGTTCCGTCATCGGCGCGATCCTCCCGCTGGCACTCGGTGTCGCGATCAGCCCGATTCCGGTCATCGCGGCCATCCTGATGCTGCTCTCGCCCAAGGCGAAGGTGACCAGCGTCGGCTTCATGCTGGGCTGGTTGATCGGCATCGTGGTCGGTGTCACAGTGTTCACCCTGCTGTCCTCGGCGTTGCCCGAGTCGGACGCCGACGCCTCCCAGCCGGTGAAGGGCGTCATCCAGCTGATCCTGGGTGCGCTGCTGCTGTGGCTGGCGCTCAGCCAGTGGCGGAAGCGCCCGCGACCGGGCGAGGATGCGGTGATGCCGAAGTGGATGCAGGCGATCGACACGATCTCCTTCCCGATGGCGCTCGGACTCGGCTTCCTGCTCGCCGCGGTCAACCCCAAGAACCTGCTGATGGCCGCCGGCGCCGGCACCGAGATCGGCGGCGCCGGGCTGGGCGGCGGGAACATCGCCGTCGTCATCATGGTCTTCACCCTGATCGCCGGATCGACCGTGCTGATCCCGGTTATCGGCTACTTGGTAGCCGCCGACCGAATGCGCGAGCCGCTCGATGTCCTGCGCGGCTTCCTGTCGAAGGAGAGCGCGGTGATCATGGCGGTCCTGCTGCTGGTGATCGGGACGTCCGTCATCGGGAAGGGCATAGGAAGCTTCTGAGTCACCGGCGGGCGAAGGCGGGGGCGTGTTCGGGACGGACGCCGACCCCGACCAGGTAGGCCGGGACGGCGGTCAGCCACGACAGCCGGCGCGCCACGGCGGCCGCGCGGGGCGGGATCTCCAGGGCACTTCCGCCGCTCAGCAAAGCGTCGATGCCGCGATGCACCACCTGCTGCGCGGCCTGGGTGGCGCGGGCCGCGAACTCTCGTCGCCGCTGCACCGCCTCCAGATCGGCATCGGTGAGCCGTCCGTGCAGCAGGGGCACGGCCAGTAGTCGGGCGGCCGCCACCCCGTCCTGGACGGCGAGGTTCACCCCGACGCCGCCGGCCGGCGACATGGCGTGCGCGGCGTCCCCGATGCACAACAGGCCCGGCGCCCACCAGCGACGCAGTCGGTCGACGCGGACGTCCAGCAGCTTCACCTGATCCCACTGCAGCCCGGATGCACGTCCGCCAATGCGGGGGCCGCCTCGGCGATGGCGTCGCGCAGTGCGCCGATGCCGGCCGCCCGCAGCTCGGGGTCGCTGCCCTTGGGAATCAGCCGGGCCGCCTGCACGTAGCCGCGCCGCGGGATCATCACGAAGACCGAACCCGGACCGGTGCGCGGCAGCAGGCTGGAGCCGACATTCACCTCGGTGGGCAGCCGGAACCACCAGGCGTCGAACCGCACCGGCAGCTCGGTCAAGGGCAGCAACGCGTCCGCGCGGACGCCGGAGGTGCGGCCGTCGCAGCCGATCACCAGGTCGGCGCGCAACTGCTCTTCGCCGTCCCTACCGCGGGCTCGGACGCCGACCACCCGTCCGCCGGAACGGAGCAGTTCGACGAACTCAGTACCCATCCGCAGTCTGAACGTCGGTTCCGCTTCACCTGCCTTGGCGAGCACGTTCAGGAAGTCCCACTGCGGAGTCATCGCGATGTAGGGACGCGCCAGGCGCAGCCGGGTCAGGTCGGCGACCACCACGTCCCCGCCGCCGCGGACCGGCACCCGGACGCGTTCCAGCTTGCTGTACGGCAGCTGATCGAACGCCGGCCCCAGGCCCAGTTCGTCCAGCAGGGTCAGGGTGCTGGGGTGCACGGTGTCCCCGCGGAAGTCGCGGAAGAAGTCGTCGTGCTTCTCGAGCACGGTCACCCTCACTCCGGCGCGGGCCAGCAACAGCCCGCACACCATGCCGGCAGGTCCGCCGCCGACCACGATCACACTGCCCGGCGTGCTCATAGCGCCACGCTAGTCGCGGTCCGGACCACCGCCGCTGGTTGAGCTACGTCGAAACCCTTCTGTGGTCGGGTTTCTGGTGCTCACGTTCCGCTCCGCGGACTGGGCTGCACCCCGTCCCGCCCGTGGGCAGCTCGCCCTACTCCTGCTTTCGTCCTTCAGTCTCTGGCAGGGGGCTCGCGCGCTTTACACGAGGTCGGTCTACGACCGACGTTGAGGAGCGAAGCGACGATACGCCCGACCGACCCGGACGGGGTGCAGCCCACTCCGCTTTCCGGTTACAACCCGGCCGGTTATCGGGACACCGCGTGGCGATGGTTGGTCGAGCTTGTCGAGTCCCGGCAGGCTCCTGTGGGTGAGCTTGTGCGCCGGTCGAGTGGTTTCGACCAACGGTGATCAAGAGAACCGTCCCTGGTGACCGGAAGAACCGTCCCTGGTGACCGAAAGAACCGTCCCTGGTGACCAGAAGAACCGTCCCTGGTGACCGGAAGAACCGTCCCTGGTGACCGGAAGAACCGTCCCCGGTGACCAAGAGAACCGTCCCCGGTGACCAGAAGAACCGTCCCCGGCGCACCGGGGACGGTTCTCTGCGGTCAGCTCACTTGGCGGCTTGGGATTCCCACCAGGGCTTCTGGGTGTCGACCAGGGCCATGAAGCGGTCGAAGCGCTCCTGCATCAGCTTGGTGCCCTCAGCGGTGGGTTCGACCGTGGTGGTCGTGGTGCCCATCGCCTCGGACGCCTCGGTCAGGTTGGCGAACCGGCCGATGCCGACCGCGGCGACCATCGCGACACCGAGGGCGCCGCCCTCGCCGCCGACCGGGATCTGGATCGGCTTGCCCATCGTGTCGGCGAACAGCTGCGGCCAGATGTCGGACTGGGTGACGCCGCCGACGACCCGGATGTCCTCCACCGAGAACGCGTCCACCAGCGGGTCGCAGTGGATCCGGTGGTTGAAGGCGATGCCCTCGTAGATACCGCGCAGTAGGTGTCCGCGCTTGTGCCAGGCCCGCAGCCCCGACACCGACGCGGAGGCGTCGATGCCCATCGGGTTGCCGTACAGGAACGGCAGGAAGGTGACCGGGTCGTCCAGGCCGACCTCGCCGATCTCGCGGTCGATGAAGCCGTACGGGTTCAGCCCGGCCCGGCGCGCCGAATCCATCTCGGCGGCGCACAGGGTGGTGACGAACCACTCCAGGTTCGCCGAGCTGGCCGGCGAGATGGACATGTTCATCCAGGTGTCGTGCTCGACGAACGCCCGGCAGAACCAGGTGTCGCCGGTCACCGGACGGTCCGAGATGACCTCGTTGATGCTCCAGGTGCCGGCCATCACGGCCAGCTGCCCGGACTTGACCGCGCCCGCACCGATCGCGCCGGCGTCCACGTCGTGCATGCCGGCGATCACCGGCAGCCCCTCCGGCAGGCCGGTCGCCAGGTGCGCCAGCCTGGACACGCTGCCGACGATGTCGCCCGGTGCAGAGATCGGCGGAGCCTTCTGCTCCAGTTCCTCCAGGCCGTACAGCGAGAAGGCCTCCGAGGAGTACTGCTGGGTGTGCACATCGGTGAAGGCGGTGCTGGCCTCGGTCAGGTCGGTGCCGAACGAGCCGGTCAGCATGCCGCGCAGGAAGTCCTTGGCCGACAGGAACCAGCGCGCCTTCTCCAGCGACTCGGGCTCGTTCTCCTTCAGCCAGGCCAGCACCACGCCGGGCGAGGCCGGGCCTACCCGCTGACCGGTGACCCGGAGCAGATCGTCGCCGACCGACTCGTTGAGCCGGGCGGCGGTCTGGATGGCGCGCGAATCAAGCGACAAGATGCCCGGACGCACCTGGTCGCCGTTCTCGTCGATCAGCCAGGCACCGTCGCCGTGGCAGCCGATGCCGATCACTGCGAGGCTCTCGCCAGCGGCGTCCACCTGCTCGACCAGGTCGCGCAGCATCTTGCTGAACAGCTCCCAGAAGTCGCGGCCGTCACGCTCGACCCAGTACGGCTTCGGCATGTCCTGGATGGATGCCTCGCGCGCCTGGAAGCGCGGTTTTCCGGTGTCGTCGAACGCGACGACCTTCATGCCGGTCAGGCCGAGGTCAACCCCGACGATCAGGCCTTGTCCGCTCATGCTTTCTCCTTCTGCGGGATGAAACGGGTGAGGTAATGGTGGTAGGCGGCGATCTCGGCGTCCCGGCGGTCATCGGACCACTCCAGGACGCGGGCGCAGATCGCGGCGACCGGTTCGATCACCCGCTGTCCCAAGTCGTTCTCCAGCCCGATCATGGTGCGCCGGGCGAGCACGTCGGCGAGCCGGTACGCCTCCTCGTGGGTGATCGCCCACTCGACCTCGCCCACGGTCAGGCCGAACTCGTCGTCGATCACCTCGCGCCGCTCGTCCGAGCTGGTGACGAAGGCCACGACGTCCGCGGCGATGCTGCCGTACTGGCCGACGAACCGGTCGATGGTGACCGTGGGCAGACCCGAGCCGGCGATCCCGGCGCGGATCTTCGCGGCGTCCGGCTGGCCGCCGCCGGGCAGCGGCAGCTTGTGCGTGACGCTCTTGCGCTTCAGGCCGAACCGCTTCATCAGCAGGTCGGCGAAATCCTCGCCGACCTGGCGGAAGGTGGTCAGCTTGCCCCCCACCAGGGTGTACAGGCCGTCCGAGCCGGGCAGCTGCCGAATGTCGTGCCGCCGGGTGATGTCGGCGACGTTGTTGGCGTCCACGTAGGGCAGCGGACGCACCCCGGTGTAGGAGTAGTGCACGTCGTCGATGGTCAGGTTGGCGCCCGGCAGCACCTTGTTGGTCTCGTGCAGGATGTACTCGTACTCGTCCGGGGTGGCGGACGCCATGTCGAGGTCGTCCTCGAAGCGGATATCGGTGCTGCCCAGCAGGTAGCGGCCCATCCAGGGGATGACCATCATCGGCCGGGCGTCTTCCGATTCGTAGTAGAAGGCGTCCGCCGGTGCGCCGGGGAATGGGTCGACCACCAGGTGGGTGCCCTTGGTGCCGCCGTTCATCCGGGGCAGCTTCAGCTCCTCGGCGTTGCTCCAGACGTCGTCGATCCATGGTCCGGCCGCGTTCACCACAGCGGAGGCGGGCACCGTGTGGTCGCCTCCGCCGATCTCGTCGTGGAAGTCGACCGAGACGACCTTGCCGTTCTTCACGTTCAGCTTGGTGACCCGGCAGTGGGTGAGCACCTGGGCACCGGCGCGGATCGCAGCCTCGGTGATCTCCCAGCTGAGCCTCTCGGCGTAGTTCACCTGCGCGTCGGAGTAGATCGCGCCGCCGGTCAGCCCCTCGGGGTTGAGGCCGGGTTCGCGTTGCAGCAGCCTGTCACGGGTGAACATCGAGAAGCGCTGCAGCGACTTGTCGAAGCTGAGCGCCTCGTAGGCGACCATGCCGAGCCCCAGAACCGCGGGGGAGTGCGCGTTCTCCTTGTAGAACGGGATGATGAAGCGCAGTTCCTTCACCAGGTGCGGCGCCGCCTGCAGCAACCATTCGCGTTCGCGCAGCGACTCGCGGACCAGCGGGACGTCGTACTTCTCCAGATACTTCAGGCCGCCGTGGATCATCTTGCTCGACCACGACGACGTCCCGGAACCGATGTCGCCCTTCTCGAGCACCAGCACCCGCAGGCCGCGCAGGGCTGCCTCCCAGGCGATGCCGGCGCCGTTGACACCGCCACCGACGATGACGACGTCGAAACCCGAGCGGGTCTGTTCGATACGTTCCGCACGACCTTGCGTGGGACTCTGACTCACAGCTGCCTCCTTGCAGGTGTTCAGGGTTCCCCGACCCTAGGGCCGGGGCTGAGGGTATGGCAAGAACATTAATCTCCGCCGTGGACAGGGCGATCCTGCGGCTCGAGGATGCCGACCATGGTGTCGATCACCTTCCCGGCGTAGGTGCGTCCGTCGGGCAGCTTCGACGCGTAGTCGAAGTAGTGCTCCTTGATGTTGTGGTTGTACGGGCCGAGTTCGATCATGGTGATCTTTCCGTCGCGTAACGCCTCGTTCCAGGGCGACGCCTTGGCGATCGGCCAGCGTCCGGCGAACAGCAGCTTGCCGGAGGCCTGCAGGAAGTCCTTGGTGCCGTACAGGTGCCAGACGTGCTCGACCCGGGCCAGCGCGATGTCGTCGGAAAGCATGCCGCCCAGCGACAGCAGCGACGTCCGTAGGCCCATGGCGTGCAGGTACCAGGTGGCGCCCAGCGCGATCTGGCCGCCGCCGCTCCAGCCCAGCAGGACCACCTCGTCCGCCCGGCCGGGCCGATGGCCGTGCCGCACCAGCGAGCGATGGATCTCGCCGGCGGTGCCCATGTTGTAGGTGGGGCCGTAGCGCCGGTCGGCGCAGACGAACAGCTGCAGCAGGTTGCGAATGTTGATCAGCACCGCCAGGGCGGCATTCGGGTTCTTCATCCGGATCTGATCGAGCCAGCGCCACAGCCGGCCCAGCACGCGCTCCGCGGTGAGACCCCGGTTGTCCACCGAATAGGGGAACACGTCATCGATGAGGGTGTGGTCGGTCAGCCGGTTGCGCAGGTCCTCGACGAACGGGACCTCTTCCTCGGGGACGTCCTTGGCCGCGATGGCGCCGATGCCGGAGAGGTAGACCACGAATTTGCGGGGCTGTTGGTCGTCGACCTCGGGCTCGGCCGCGGTCCGGGTGGCCGCCGTCAGCTCGGGCTGCGTCTCGGGCTCCTCCACCTCGCGGGTGGCCCACCAGTGCAGTGACTCCAGGGGGGCCAGCACCATCGCCACCACCACCAGCGCGAGGATGAGGACGAGCACATCGCCGATGATCATGCCGACACCTCCGAGGCGATCATCGGGCTTCCGTTCAGCACGTCAGAGCCCGAGACCCGGATCGGCCTTCCGGTAACCCGGTAGAACCACAGGGCGAGCGCGCGGGAGATCCACGGTGCGCACACGGTGGAGAGCACCTGCATGACCAGCCAGGACGCCGCGACCATCGCCAGCGCCGTCCAGCGTCCGACCCCGAAGGTGCCGGCGGTGATCGCCCACAGCACGATCGCGCTCCACGCCGACAGGAACCGGTTGATCGCGGTGCCCATGTAGGGGATGAGCACCAGGAACCCCCAGATCTGGGGCGCGGTCGCGACCAGGACGCCCGCGAGCACGACGGGATAGGAGATCTCCTGACCGCTGATCAGTGAGCCGAGCGCCCACAACACCACCGATTCGATGACGTGCAACACGACCAGCCAGAACGCGCTCAGCAGCAGCCCGCCGGCGAGCCACCAGCCGGTGATCCGGTTGACCAGCAGGACGACGGCGTGCCCGATCATCACTGAGATGGCGGCCATCATCGCGACGCCCACGGCGACCCAGATCGCGAAGGGGTTCTCCCGCACCCAGGTCAACGCGGCCGGGTCGAGCCGGTAGGCGCGGCCGATCAGCTCGAACACTCCGGACAGGTATCGCCAGAACTGATCCATCCGCGCCGCTCCTCGTACCCGGGCGGGGTCGCCCTGGCAGGCAGATTAGTGCGCCGTCGCCCCTGGTTGGCGGGGATTCACACCAACCAGGTGATCGAGTCCGATGTCGAGCACCCGGACGCTGTGGGTCAGCCAGCCCACGCTGATCAGGTCGACCCCGGCTTCGGCGATCGGCACCGCCGTCTCCGGGGTGATCCGGCCCGAGGCCTCGGTCACCATTCGGCCGTCGACCATCGCCACGGCCTCGCGCAGGAGGTCCGGAGTCATGTTGTCGAGCAGGACGACGTCCGCGCCGACCTCGAGCAGTTCGGCCAACTGGTTGAGCGAGTCGACCTCGACCTCGATCTTCACCAGGTGCCCGACGTGTGCCCGGGCCGCCTCGACGGCAGCTCGGACGCCGCCCGCGACGGCGATGTGGTTGTCCTTGATCAGCACTGCGTCGTCGAGCCCGAACCGATGGTTCGACCCGCCGCCGCAGACCACCGCGTACTTCTGCAGGGCACGCAGGCCCGGGATGGTCTTGCGGGTGTCGGCGACCACCGTGGACGTATGGGCGATGGCGTCGGCGATCGTGGCGGTGCCGGTGGCCACCCCGGACAGGTGGCCGAGGAAGTTCAGCGCGACCCGCTCGCCGGTCAACAGCCCGCGGGCCGGGCCATGTGCCGTGGCGATCACGCTGCCCGGCCAGAGCCGCGCTCCCTCCGCCAGATGGGCCTCGCATTCGATCCGAGCGTCCACCAGTTCCCAGGCGAGCTGCGCCAGCGGCAGCCCGGACAGCACGCCGTGGTCGCGGGCGACCAACTGGACGGTCGCGACGGCGTCCGGGTCGATGATGCTGTCGGTGGTGACGTCGCCGGTGCGGCCCAGGTCTTCGGCCAGGGCGGCGCGAACCGTCGGTTCGATCAGCAGCCGCGGCAGGCTCCTCATGCGGCTACGCCTGCGACGTCGTCGAGGGTGACCAGGGTGTGCCCGGCCACGCCGGCCTGGGGGAAGTCGGTGCGGGTGTGGGCCCCGCGCGACTCGGTACGCCGCAGCGCGGCATGCGCCACCAGATAGCCGACCAGGCCGGTGTCGTCGTCGAGATGCGGCTGCAGGTCGCGCAGCGCACGACGCAGTCCGGTCTCGTCGCGCAGCACGCCGGCGCCGGCGGTGACGATGCCGCGGATCCGCTCGTGGAGTTGCCGCTGATCGGGTGGGCCGAAACGTCCGTCGTGCCCGGGAGCGGCGATTTCCGCCGATGGGGTCTCGACAAGCTCGACCACCGGGGGACCGGTGCGGGACTGCCGGCGCACATCGCGCAGCCGGCGGGCGACGCGGCGTCCGCAGACCACCGCCTCGAGCAGCGAGTTGGACGCCAACCGGTTGGCCCCGTGCAGTCCGGTCGAGGCGACCTCACCGGCCGCGTACAGGCCAGGGACGGTGCTCTCGCCGTCGGCGTCCACGAGTACGCCACCCATGTGGTAGTGAGCGGCGGGCCGCACCGGCAGCAGATCGCGGGCCGGGTCGAGGCCGGCCGCGACCGCGGTCACGGTGATCGAGGGGAACAGTTCGGCGAAGCGCTCGCCCGGTGAGTTGCGGGCGTCCAGGAAGACTCGGTGACCGGACCGCAACTGGGCCCACTCGGCGCGCGAGACCACATCGCGGGCCGACAGCGGATCGGCCAGCACCCATTCTCCGCGTTCGTTGACGATGATCGCACCCTCGCCGCGCACCGCTTCGCTGACCAGCGGCATCGGGTCGAGCGCGACGTCGAGGGCGGTCGGATGGAACTGCACCATCTCCAGGTCGCGCAGCGCGGCACCGGCCCGGAAGGCCAGCGCCAAGCCTTGCCCGCGTGAACTCAGCGGGTTGGTGGTGTGGCTGAACAGCCCGCCGATACCGCCGGTGGCCAGCACCACCGCCGTCGTGCGCAGCAGCACCGGGCCGTCGGGGGTGTCCGCTTCGACGCCGGTGACCCGGCCACCTTCGACCACGATCCGGCGGGCCGGCGCGTGTTCCCACAGGGTCACCGAATCCAGCCGGCGGGCGGCGTCCACCACGGTGCGCAGCAGTTCGGCGCCCGTGCCGTCACCCCCGGCGTGGACGATGCGGCGGCGTCCGTGGGCGCCTTCCAGGCCCAGCCGGAGCGTGCCGTCGGAGTTGCGGTCCCACCGGGTGCCCTGGCTGCTCAGCCATTCGATAGCGTCCGGAGCTGCGGCGGTGATCGAAGTCACCACGGCCTCGTCGCACAGACCTGCCCCGGCGGCCAGAGTGTCGGCGGCATGGTCGGCCGGGGAGTCGTCCGGGCCGACGGCCGCAGCCACCCCGCCCTGGGCCCAGCCGGTCGAGGTGCCGGTGCTCAGTGCACCGGCCGACAGCACCAGGCAGCGGGCGGGGGCCAGTTCGATGGCGCAGCTCAGCCCGGCCAGTCCGGCACCGACGATCACCGGCCCATCGACGACGAACTCCCGGCTCACTTCGCCCCCACTGCCAGCATCCGCTCGACCGCCAGCCGGGCCCGGTCGGCGACCTCGGGGTCGATGGTGACCTCGTGGGTCATCGTCTCCAGCGCGTGCCGGATCGAGGCCATCGTGTTGCGCTTCATGTGCGGGCACATGTTGCACGGGCGGACGAACTCGACCTCGGGGTACTCCTGGGCGACGTTGTCGCTCATCGAGCATTCGGTGATCAGCGCCACCCGCTTCGGACGCCGGTCGGCCACGAAGCCGATCATCTGCGCGGTCGAACCGGCGTAGTCGGCCTCGTCGACCACCTCAGGCGGGCACTCCGGGTGGGCCAGCACGGTCACGTCACCGTCGTAGTCGGCGCGGATCTGCCGGATGTCGGCCGGGGTGAACCGCTCGTGCACCTCGCAGGCGCCCGGGTGGGTGATCACCTTCACCCCGGTCTGCCGGGCCACGTTCGCGGCCAGGAACTGGTCGGGGATCATGATCACCTCGGGCACGCCCAAGCTCTCGATCACCCGCACCGCGTTGCCCGAGGTGCAGCAGATGTCGCTCTCGGCCTTCACCGCGGCCGAGGTGTTCACGTAGGTGACGACCGGGACGCCGGGGTGCTGGCGGCGCAGTTCGCGGACGTCCTCGGCGGTGATCGACTCGGCCAGCGAGCAGCCCGAGCGCAGGTCGGGGATCAGCACCGTCTTGGACGGGTTGAGCAGCTTGGCGGTCTCGGCCATGAAGTGGACGCCGGCCAGCACGATCACGTCGGCCTCCACCTCGGTGGCCTCGCGGGCCAGTGCCAGCGAGTCGCCGACGATGTCGGAGACGCCGTGGAAGATCTCCGGGCGCATGTAGTTGTGCGCCAGGATCACCGCGTTGCGCTCACGCTTGAGGCGCAGGATGGCGTTCACGTCGTCGGCCATGGTCGCCCACTCGACGGCCGGCACGACACGGTCGACGCGCCGGAACAGTTGGTCGGCGGTGATCAGGGTGGTGGTGCTCATGGGCTCCTCCTCATCGGGCTGCCTGCTTATGCTACATCTGAGCAAAAGGGGGGCGCAATTCGGACGCCGGTCGACTCTCAGCGATCTCGACATCGCCGTCCGACGGAGAGAAACCTCGCCGATTTCGCGTAGTAACCCGAGATCCAGCGGCTAAGTCAGCATCGGCGAGCGATCTCGACAACGTCGCCGTTGCTCAGGCGCAGGCTCGCGAAAGCAGCCGCAACTGGTGGCTCAGCGGGAGCGGGGCGCGGGCAGCTTGGTGCCGGCGGCCTGGCGCTCCTGCAGCACCTCGCGGCGGAACCGGTAGAGCCGGGCCGGACGCCCCCCGGTGCCCGCGCGGCCGCCCGTCTCCTCGACCAGTTGCTGCTGTTCGACCAGCCGCCGGAAGTTCTGGGTGTGTACGATCCGGCCGGCCAGCGCCTCGACGCAGGCCTGCAGTTGGCTGAGGGTGAACTGCGGCGGCAGCAGCTCGAACACCACCGGGCGGTACTGGATGGTCGCCCGCAAGCGGGCGATGCCAGTGGCCAGAATGCGGCGGTGATCGCCGTCCAGCCGCTCACCGGGCACCAACTCGTCGCGGCGCCACTCGACCGGAGACTCGGCCACCAGCCCGGCCTCGTACAGCACCTCGTAGCGCTGCAGCGCGAGATCGGGATGCCAGGGGCGTCCGTCCAGCCCGAAGGTGATGGCGCAGCGCTGCCGGCGGGCCCGGTCGCCGTCCTGGCCCCAGGCCCGCAGGGCGGGCGCGACGACCTCGGGCAGCAGGCTGCCGCCCGTGCGCTGGTCCTCCCAGGGGAACACCTCGTACCAGCGACGCCAATGGACGGCGCGGGCCCGCAGCCCGCGGACCAGCCCGAGGTACGACACCGAGATGGTGCGCCGCCCGCCGCCGTCCCGGTCGCGGTCGGCGAAGGTGTACAGCTGCTCGAGGTAGCCGATGCGCAGCCCGGTCTGTTCCTCGACCCAGGCGCGGACGGCGGTCTGCAGCGAGCGATGGCCGGGCAGCACAGGGCCGGCCGGGAGCCGGGGTGCCTCGGGTAGCGTCAGCACGCACGGCTCGCCGTCGACGAGCGCCACGATCACGGCCAGCACCTCGGCCGCGATCGGCTCGCTGGTCATCGGCACTCCTGGTCGGACGGGGTCCGAGAAGGATACCGGGCCGTGCCCGACGCCGGGCGGGATCGAGCGAAAGGCCACCTCGTCGGCGGCCGAACAAGACCGCGAACCGTAACCTGACTAGGGATTGTGCGCGACAGTCACCTGCATGGGTGACCACGTCCGGCAGCGATCTGTGCACTCCGGTTGTCGATCCTGTGAGTTCCCCAAGGTATCCCCGCGATCCCTTGGTTCCGTTCTGTGCCCCGTCTACAGTCACATCCAATGAGCCTGGGAAGTGACTCTACGAAGAGCCGGCAGCAGGGTGGCGGGCCGGCCGCGTCCGCAGCGATGCACCCCCTGTCCTTCCCGGGCTCGCCAACCGTCTAGGCGAGTCCCAGATACTCCTCCAGGGTCTTGTTGCTGTTCGCTCCGAAGTTCTTCGCCCGGGCACCGATGAAGCGGTAGTGCCACGGCTCGAACGCGTATCCGGTGATCTTCTCCTTGCCGTTGGGGTAGCGCAGGATGAAGCCGTAGCGCCACGCGTTCGCCCAGAGCCACTTGCCGGTCCGGGTGTTCCGGATGCCGATGCCCCAGGTCACCCCGTCCCACAGATCGACGGCCAGCCCCGTCTGGTGCTCGCTGCGCCCGGGTGCCGCGTTGTAGCGGCGGGCCAGCGATTCGCTGCCGTACTCGCGGATCTTGCTGGTCAGGATCTGCGCCTGCTGGGTGTAGCCGCGGTACCCGCTGTGCACCGAGATCTGGACGCCCTGGGCGCGGGCTGCGGAGATCATCCTGGCGAGTCCACGCTGGGTCTCCCGGGTCAGCCCGTAGGGAGATGTCACGCTGCTGCGGCGGTAGTGGGAGTCGATCGGGTGCTTCTTGGAGATAACCGGGATGCCGTCGACCACGAAGGCGCGCGAGCGTTGTGCCGCCTTCCGGTTGTCGGTCGGGCGGGTGGTGGCGGTCCGGGTCGGCGACGCCGACGGCGTGGCCGAGGCGGTCGCGCTGCGCGTCGGGCTGCTGGACGGGCTGGACGGCCTCACCGAGCTGACCGAGGCACCCGACTGGGGAGCCGGCGTGGTGCTGCTGGCCGGTGCCCCGACCGTGCAGCCGGTCAGGACGGCGATCCCGAGCGCGGTGACGAGGCACAGCCGGAGGAACTGTCGATGCGTGGCGGGCGGAGGCACGGCGTCACGATAGCCGGGCGGTCCGCGGTGAGCGGTGTTGCCCTCCCCGACCGCCGACCGATCGTGGCCGTTCGGTCAGCCGACGATGCTCGGCCGGCCGGGTCGGCCGTGAATCATGGCCAGATCAGCGATCGTCTTCAGGATCATCAGCAGTGCGACCAGCAGCGCACTGGTGCTGAGTGGGTAGCCGAGGGACGCCAGCCAGGCCCGCACCCCGTCGACGGCCGCCGACCACAGCGTCTGGCCGGTGCCGCTGTCGCCGAACGGAAACGCCACGAAGAACCCGAGCAGGGTGGCGACGTGCAACACGATCAGCCGCGGATAGGGCGACCAGAACGCTTGTTCGGCGTTGACCTGGCGCCGTCGTCCGCCCAGGAACCAGTCCCGGACCAGGTCGACGACGTACCGCAGTGCGATCAGCAGGGCGGGCATGCCGAGTGCCCAGAAGCTCCACTCCACACCGCTGCCGACGGCCAGGATGGTCACGAACACCAGATGGACGATCGAGAAGATCCCGTAGTGGACGACGAAGAAACCGACCCTGCCCCAGGTCGGGAACCGGAGCATCGAATCGGGCCGGGGTTGCCCGGGCGCAGGGCCCTCGGCGGTGGCGATCCGCACCGCGGTGGTCACGCCGAGGATCGCGTTCTCGATCCAGAACACCAAGAAGACATTGCCCGCCGGCCAATCCCACACGATGACGCCGGCCAGCACGAACAGATTGGTGGCCAGAACCCAGCCGACGTCGAGGATTCGGTTGCGTGCGGACACGGCGTCACCCTAGCCAGGGCCGGGTCTCCCGGCGCTTCCGGCCGGTCGCGGGTCAGCGCTTCGCCAGTCCGAGATACTCCTCCAGGGTCAGGTTGGTGTTCGGCCCGAAGTCTTTCGCGCGGGGGCCGATGTAGCGGTAGTGCCAGGGCTCGAAGGCGTAACCGGTGACCTTCTCCTTGCCGTTGGTATAGCGCAGGATGAAGCCGTAGCGCCACGCGTGCCTCCACAGCCACTTGCCGGTCCGGGTGTTCCGGACGGCGAGCCCCCAGGTCACCCCGTTCCACAGGTCCACGGCCAGGCCGGTCTGGTGTTCGCTGCGCCCGGGCGCAGCGACGTAACGGCGGGCCTTCTTCTCGCTGCCGTACTCGCGGATCTTCCTGGCCAGGAGCGCCTTCTGCTCGGCGTAGCTGCGGTAGGCGCTGCTCACGACGATCCGGACGCCCTTCGAGCGCGCCGCGGCGATCATCCGCTTCAGCGCCCGCTGGGTCGCCCGGGTCAGCCCGTAGGGAGATGTCACGCTGCTGCGGCGGTAGTGGGAGTTGATCGGGTGCTTCTTGGAGATGACCGGGATGCCGTCGACCACGAACGCACGAGAGCGTTGCGCCTTGGTCCGGGTGTCCTTCGGAGGCGCGGTCTTGGCCGGCGCGGCGGAAGAGGAGGTCGAGGCGGTTGCGGTGGGTGACGAGCTGCTCGAAGGGGGTGTTGAGTTCGCCGACGGAGCCGGCGAACTGCCCGGTGCCGCATTCATCGTCGGCTGCGCCGCGCAACCGACGAGGGCGACGGCGACGGCCAGGGTCACGATGCCGAGGCCGAGACGGCGCCTTCGGTGGGAGGTTGGTCGCACGATGGCACGCTACCCAAGGTTGCGGCGGAGCGCTCCCATCCCCGCCGATCAAGGCTCGGGCGATCCTCGTCGACAAACCGGTGAGCGAGGGGACGGTTCTTCCAGTCACTCAGCCGTAGCCGTCGCGCGGCGGCCGGCAGACCCGATCGGCAGCGGACCAGGTTCGAGGCGATCCCGCCGGGTCGGCGACCTCAACCCTCCAGCCGGCGGAGTTCCTCGCCGAGGTTGACCTCGGCGCGCGCGGCCCAGAGCCGGCGTCCGGTATCGGTGGCGTACAGCGGACGCCGCGCCCGCAGGCCCCGCACCACGTTCAGCCGCCCGAGGCGGAACCGCTCGTCGTCGTAGCGGGCGTATTCCTCGCGCACGTCCCTCAGATAGACGTGGTAGCGGCCGCGCACCTGGCCGAGGATGGAGAGGTCGGCGTCCACCAGCAGGGCCGCGTCCCGGTCGTCCGGATCGGGGTCGTGCGCGATCGTGGCGCGGACCAGCCGGGCCACCTCGCCGGCCCCTGCCGGACCGATCAGGGGGCCGAGGGAGTCCTGCGCCAGCGCCGCCGACGCCTCCTCGTCCCGTTGCGGCTCGCCGTGGTGCACCGCGTCGTGAAACCAGGCCGCCAGCGTGACCGAGCGGGGGATCGGAGCCTCGGCGCCCAGTTGGTCCAGCGCGGTGAGGCACTGCGCCAGGTGCCGGACGTCGTGGTAGCGCCGGTGCGGCTCCGACCAGCGGGCGAGCAGGTCGTCGCCCAAGGCCGCAGCGGTGGGCATCAGGGTGAGCCACGAAGCTCGCGCGGACGCCAGCGCGGCGGGCCGCTTCGGCGTCCGTTCCCGCGGCCGGACGCGCAGCCCGGCGTCCACCAGCCGGCGCAGCAGTTCCCCGGACGGCACCCGCAGCGCACCGGCGTCGATCAGCTCGGGGTAGCGCGCCACCGGGACGTCGTAGTGGTCGTGGTCGAACGCGCGAGCCGGGATGCCCGCGGCTTCGGCGAAGGCGTGCAACTCGTCCAGCGATGAGTCGGACACCAGGTGCCCGAACTCGGTTCCGTGGGCCGGCCACCGGGGTGGATCGAGCAGGATCGCCACGTCAGGCGCCGGTCCGCCCGCGGGTCAGCTCGCGCAGCGCGGCATGGACGGCCTCGACCGCATGGTCGACCTGCGGGTAGCCGACGAAGTGGCCCTCGCTGATGTGCGACTGCACCATCGGGATCGCGACGGCGACGTTGGAGACGATCATGCCCAGGGTGACCAGCACCTCGGTGATCGCCGCCGCCGCCCGGGTGCCGCCGCTGACCCCGCCGTAGCTGGCCACCGCGACGGGCTTTCCCCGCCATTCGGCGTTCAGGTAGTCGAGCGCGTTCTTCAGCGGCGCGCTGAACGAGTGGTTGTACTCGGGCATCACCAGCAGATAGGCGTCACCGCGACTGATCGTGGCGCTCCAAGCCTTGGTGTGCGCGTGTTCGTAGCGGCCCAGGCGCGGGTGGTACGGCTCGTCCAGCAGCGGGAGGTTGACCTCGGCGAGGTCGACCACCTCGATCTCGAAGCCGCCCTGGTCGGTGAGCCGTTCGACGATGTAGTCGGCGACCGATCGGCCGACGCGGCGGGGGCGGGTGCTGGCGACGATGACCTGCAGGGTGGGGTTGGGCACGTCCGGAGCCTTTCTTGAAATCTCAATCACACTAGCAGCGGGCGGACGGCTGGTGCCGCGGGTCTCGACAAGCTCGACCGACGGTGCGGGGCGGCGGGCGCTCTCAGCCGGCGACGTCGAACAGGTGGTGCTCCAGGTCGTGCAGGAAATAGGTGCCAAGGGTGGCCACGGTGAACAGTGAGCCGTTGCTGCGGGTGCCGCGGCGCTCCCACTGATCCGGGCGGACGGCGGCGAAGTTCGCGGCCATCCGCTCGGCGCCCTGCTGGTAGGCATCGGCGACCGCCGCGGGATCCGCGGTGAAGTACCGGCCGTCGCGTGCAGCGGCGTCCTGGTCCCAGTCGGCGAAGGTCGGATCGTCCTGCGTCAGCAGTTGGTCCAGCCGGCCGGCGAAGACCCGGCAGACGTCCCGGACGTGGCAGCCGTACTCCAGGGCCGACCAGCGGTCAGAGCGGGTTCGGACGCCGGCGTCGTCGCGCCGCAGCACCGCCCGCCAGCGTGGGACGGTCGCCCGGACACGGGACGCGATGTCGGTGGGCGGCGGCGGCGTCCAGCCACATTCGGGGCAGCCCTGGGCGATGACCCAGGTCCAGTCCTTGGTGTCGTCGGCCAGGGCGTCCGGTTCGGTGGGCATATCAGTCCGCCACGGCGAAGGTCGCGGTGAACGAGGCACTGGCCAGCACGTGGGCGAGCAGGTTGAACCGGCATGCGGCGCTCGTCGCGTCCTCGGGGACCCCGAGTTCACCGGTGTCCAGCGCGTACACCGTGAACACGTAGCGGTGGGTCTGGCCGGGCGGCGGGCAGGGGCCTCCGTAGCCGGAGTAGCCGTAGTCGTTCTCCCATTCGCGGGTGGACGCCGGGAGCGTCGCGCCCGCCTCCAGTGTGGTGACGTCGGCCGGAATGTCGAAGGCGATCCAGTGCCACCAGCCGCTGCCGGTCGGGGCGTCCGGGTCGAAACAGGTGAGGGCGTAGCTCCTGGTGCCGCTCGGGGCGCCCGACCAGCGCAGATCGGGCCGGATGTTCTCACCGCCGCAGGAGGGCTCTACGTAGGGGAGTTCGACGGTCGAACCGTCATCGATCGCTTCGCTGCGCAGTTCCATGACCTCACAGTAGTGCGGCGGTCGGTGCCGGACCGGCGCCGAGTGGCGGGCGCCGGAAGCGAGCACAACGCGGCCGGGAGTGCGCCGTTACCCTGAGGCACATGCAGTGGGTGGAGGTGCTGGCGGGTAGCCGCACGATCGTGGAGTTGCCGACGGGCGACGCCGACGATCTGGTGGCCGCGGGCGAGGTGCTGGTCCAGGAGGGGCTGTCCGCCTGGACCGTGCCCTTCGAGCGGCGCGCCGAACTGGTCGGTTTGCGTCAGGTGTTCGGACGCCGGGTGCGGCTCGGTGTGAGCAACCTGCGCACCGTCGACCAGGTGGCGTTGGCCGCATGCGGCCCGGCCGACCTGCTGCTGTCGCCGTTCGCCTTCGGCGGCCTGCTGGACGCGGCGGACGGCCGTCCGCTGGTGCTCGGCGGGCTCACCCCGGCCGAGGTGGCCGCGGCCCTGGCGTTCGGCCCGGCAGCCGTCCAGGTGACGCCGTGCGATGCCTTGGGGTCGCTGTACGCTCAGACGCTGACCGCGATGTTCCCGGACGAGCCGCTGATCGCCACTGGGAAACTGGAGCGCTTCCAATGCGAGATGTGGTTGGATGCGGGAGCGCTTGCGGTCTGCCCGGTGGGCGCGATCGGCGTTGACGACATCGCCGAGCCGGACCTGGCCGGCCTGCGCCACCGCTGCCAGGGCTACCGTTTCGGCTGAAGCTGTTGCCCGGCCCGGGCGGACCCGATCCCACGGGCCGGGGAGCGTCAGGGTGCTCGGCAGGGTACGGTCCAATTTTGGGTGGATCGGATCCTTAGAGTAAGATTAGAAATCGACTTAGATTTCTCAGGAGGTTGTACCGGATGTATCAGCCGCGACGGGCCGGGGGCTCCGCTGCCACTGAATCGCACCTGGATGCACCAGAACGAACCGCGACGCAGGGTCGGCGCGGCTGGCATCTGAGCGCCGCCGACCGGATCGGCGCCGCGTTCCTCGGTCTCGCCGTGACGGCGACGGCCGGTGCGCTGGCGATGTCGGGAACGGCCGTTGCCGCCCCGATCGCCGCGCCGATGACGACGCCCGACGTGTCGGGCCGCGACGCGGCCGTGGTGTCGCGCGAGGTGCCGCGTCCGCAGATCGCCGCCGAGGACGCGTTGGCCGTCGCGGCCGCCAGCCGGACCATCAAGAACCCGACGCTGCACCCCACCCGGATGATGTACGCCAAGGACAAGGTCAGCGTGGTCGCGGCTCCGGCCGCGGGTGCCTCGAAGGTGGCCACGCTGGACGCCGCGGACCGGGTCCGGGTCACCCCGGAGACCAAGGGCAAGTACCGGATGGTGGAGGTCAAGGGCCGCCAGGTGTGGGTGCTGACCTCCGCGCTGTCCAACTCGAAGCCGTCGCCGAAGCAGGTGTCGGACGCGAACGCCCCGGCGGCCACCCGCAAGGTGCCCAAGGGCTCGGTGCTCGGCCTGCAGCCCGAGGCCATGGTCGTCTACCGCGCGGTGATGGCCCGCTGGAACGTGAAGGACGTCGGGGGCTGGCGTGCGACCAGCCTCTCTGTGCACCAGTTCGGCCGGGCCATCGACTTCATGACCTACTCGAACAACTCCCAGGGCTACGCGATCCGCGACTTCCTGGTGGCGCATGCCAAGGAGTTCGGCGTCGACCACATCATCTACCGGCAGCAGATCTGGACGCCGTACCGGCCGAGCTGGCGCCCGATGGCCGATCGGGGCAGCGCGACAGCCAACCACATGGACCACGTCCACGTAGCGGTCAAGGACCGCTGAGTCTCGACGCGAAGGCGTCGGCGTTCAGCGGGCGGAAGATTCCGCCGTCCGGGAGTGACCGGGCCGGGTCACCTGGTTAGGCTGCGTGCCATGCAGACACCCGTTGATCCCACCACGACCCAGGCCTGGACGCGGCTCCAGCAACTCCACGACGGGCTCGTCCCGGACCTGCGCGGCGCCTTCGCCGCCGATCCGGAGCGCGCCTCCAGGCTCACCTTCACCGCGGCCGATCTCTACGTCGACCTGTCGAAGAACCTGATCGACGACGACATCCTGGACGCCTTGGTCCAACTGGCCGATGAGACCGGCGTCGCGGCCCATCGCGACGCGATGTTCGGCGGCGAGCACATCAACGTGACCGAGGACCGCGCCGTCCTGCACACCGCGCTGCGGCGTCCCAAGGGCGACGTGCTCGAGGTGGACGGCGTCGACGTCGTCGAGCAGGTGCACGAGGTGCTCGACTCGATGTACGCGTTCGCCGAGCGGGTCCGCTCGGGCGAGTGGGTCGGCGTCACCGGCAAGAAGATCAGCACCATCGTCAACATCGGCATCGGCGGCTCCGATCTGGGCCCCGTGATGGTCTACGAGGCGCTCAAGCCCTACGTCACCCCCGGCATCGAGGCCCGCTTCGTCTCCAACATCGACCCCACCGACGTGGCCGAGAAGACCAAGGGCGTCGACCCCGAGACGGTGCTGTTCATCGTCGCGTCCAAGACCTTCACCACGCTGGAAACCCTGACCAACGCGCGGATGGCTCGCGACTGGCTGCTGAACGCACTGACCGAATCGGGAGCCATCGACGGCTCCGACGAGCAGCGCGCGGACGCCGTCGCCAAGCACTTCGTCGCGGTCTCCACCGCGCTCGACCGGGTCGAGGCGTTCGGCATCGACCCGGCCAACGCGTTCGGCTTCTGGAACTGGGTGGGCGGCCGCTACTCGGTCGACTCCGCCGTCGGCCTGCCGCTGATCCTGGCCCTCGGTCCGGACAACTTCACCGACTTCCTGGGCGGGTTCCATGCCCTCGACCAGCATTTCGTCACCGCGGAGCCCGCGAAGAACGTCCCGCTGCTGATGGGTCTGCTGAACATCTGGTACGTGAACTTCGTCAAGGCCACCTCGCACGCGGTGCTGCCCTATGCGCAGTACCTGCACCGGTTCGCCGCCTACCTGCAGCAGCTGACCATGGAGTCCAATGGCAAGGGCGTCCGGCTCGACGGTTCGCCGGTGACCACCGAGACCGGCGAGGTCTTCTGGGGCGAGCCCGGCACCAACGGCCAGCACGCCTTCTATCAGCTGATCCACCAGGGCACCCAGCTGATCCCGGCCGACTTCATCGCAGTGGCCAACCCGACCCATGCGCTGAAGGACGGCGACGTCGACGTCCACGAACTGTTCCTGGCGAACTTCTTCGCTCAGACCAAGGCGCTCGCCTTCGGCAAGACCGCCGAGGAGGTGCGGGCGGAGGGGACGCCGGAGGCGATCGTCAGCGCCCGGGTGTTCAAGGGCAACCGCCCGACCACGTCGATCATGGCGCCGGCGCTGACCCCGTCCGTGGTCGGCCAGCTGATCGCGCTGTATGAGCACATCACCTTCGTGCAGGGCTCGATCTGGGGCATCGACAGCTTTGACCAGTGGGGTGTCGAGCTGGGCAAGCAACTCGCCCTGCAGATCGCTCCCGCCGTGGCCGGCGATGCTGCCGCCCTCGACGCGCAGGATCCGTCCACGAAGAACCTGGTGGGCTACTACCTGGCGCATCGCCAGAGCTGATCGCGATCCTGGGCTCGGGCCGGGTTGTCCCGTCCGAGCCCAGGATGGTCGCGCCTGCGAGCTGAGCGGTGGGCCTTCGCTAGACTCCAGGATGGCCTGGTCGTGCCGCGGGCCTAGCGAGGGGAGTCCTGAATACCTATGAGCTTGGCTGACTACGCCGCCAGGCAGGGCCTGCATCGGGTTGGCGCCCGCCCCGGCTTTTGGCACTACCTCAAGCAGACCTGGGAACGCCGTGATTTTGCGATCACGATGGCCCGCTTCCGGCTCTCGGCCGGCCAGGAAGACAATCGGCTGGGCGTGTTGTGGCTGGTCATCAGGCCGGCCCTGAACGCGCTGATCTACGGGGTCATCTTCGGGGTCCTCCAAGGTGACAAGCGGCCGCCCGACTACGCCGCCTACGTCGCGGTCGGGGTGTTCTTGTTCGAGTTCTTCAGCACCTCGCTGACCATGGGCGCCAAGTCGATCACCGGCAACCGTGCGCTGGTGCAGTCCCTGGCGTTTCCGCGGTTGACGCTGCCGATCTCGGTGGTGCTGCAGCAGCTGTTCGCGCTCATGCCGATGCTGCTGGTGCTCGCCGCCGCGTTGATCGGTTTCGGGCACCTGCCGAGCTGGAAGTGGCTGTTGATGGCGCCGCTGATCGCGCTCTACACGTTGTTCAACGCCGGCGTGGCGATGATCGCCGCGCGGCTGACCGTGCATGTGCGCGACCTCACCCAGTTACTGCCGTTCGTGAACCGCATCCTCTTCTACACCTCGGGCGTGCTGTTCGCGGTGGACCGGATTCTGGAGAAGTACCCGTGGGCCGTGGAGGCCTACGACTTCCATCCGCTCTATCAGGTGCTGCAGCTGGCCAGGGGCCTGTTGATGGATCAGGGCACCGCGCATCCCGAGTACTGGTTCTATCTGTCGCTGTGGGCGGTGCTGACCTTCGTGGCGGGCCTGCTGTTCTTCTGGGTGGCCGAGGAGAGCTATGGACGTGACTGAACTCGAGGCCGACCCGCGCGCGGCGGTGGTGCTCGTGGAGGACCTTCACGTCACCTACCGCGTGTTCGCCACCGGGAAGGCCGCGAACGGCGCGAAGGGCGGCATGCTGTCGCGGACCCGTGGGATCCGCGAGGTGAACGCGCTCCGCGGGGTCAGCTTCGTCGCCTACGAGAACGAGTCGATCGGAGTGATCGGGTCCAACGGATCCGGCAAGTCGACTCTGATGCGGGCGGTGACCGGGCTGACCCCGGCGTCCGCGGGATCGGTCTATGCGGCCAGCCGGCCGAACCTGCTCGGCGTCGGCGCGGCGCTGATGCCCAACCTGTCCGGTGAGCAGAACATTCTGCTCGGCGGGCTGGCTCTCGGTTTCAAGAAGACCGAGATCGCCGAGCTGCGTGACCAGATCGTCTCCTTCGCGGGGCTCGAGCGGGTCATCGATCTGCCGATGCGCACCTATTCCTCGGGCATGCAGGCGCGGCTCAAGTTCGCGATCGCCACGGCCAAGCGGCACGAGATCCTCATCGTGGACGAGGCGCTCGCGGTCGGCGACAAGCGGTTCCGGCGGCGCAGCGAGGAGCGGATCCGGGAGATCCAGGACAACGCGGGAACGGTCTTCCTGGTCTCGCACTCGATGGGGTCGATCCGCAACACCTGCGCCCGGACGATCTGGCTCCGCGACGGCAAGATCGCCATGGACGGTGATACCGAGACGGTGGTCAGTGCCTACGAGGACTCACTGTGAGCGGCACCGCCGGCCGAGGACAGCATGCTGCGCACTAGCACCGCGGCGATCCTGTGGGAGCTGGCCCGTCAGCCAGGCTTCGCAGGGTACTTTCAAGAAATCACCGACCGGCAGCTCCCGAGGCTTCACGGCCAGCTGCTGGCGTTGCTGACCGAGTTCGACGCCATCTGTTCCCGGTACGGCCTGCGCTACTGCGTCACCGCGGGCACGCTGATCGGTGCGGTGCGGAACGACGGATTCATTCCCTGGGACGACGACGCGGACCTGGTGATGCCCCGCCGGGACTACGAACGGCTGCTCGACCTCATGCGGCGCGGAGAGATCGCCACCCACTGCGTTCTGCGAAGCCCCGCCGACATGGACTACCCGCTCACCCATGCTTCCTTCTATGACCCCGACGAGACCTACGAAACCGTACTGGGCGACGGATTCGATCTGACCGAGCCGATCTCGGTGGACGTCCTACCGGTGGACGCGGTTCCTCTTCGATCGTTCAGCCGGAATCTCCGGGCGGCGCTGTTCTCTATCCTCTCCCGCTCATTCGCGAGCCTTCGCGTGCTCTCTCGCAACGATGAGCTGCTCACCGAATTGGCCCGGCAGGACCGGGAGTTGCGCTGGAATGTCCGGATGCGCCGGATTCTGGCGATGCCGGCGCTGTTGCTCGGTCAGCGCCGGACCTTTCGGCTGATGGAACGCGTTGCCGTCTGTGATGTCGCGAACCCGCGTGAGGTGACGATTCCACTGGGGGCGATGGGTTATCGGGGCGAAATGGTGCCCGCCGGCACGTTCTTCCCCGCCAAGCGGCGCCCGCTTTCCGGCCTGGACGTCTGCGTGCCGGCCGACGCGGACACCTATCTGTCCCAGCGCTACGGCGACTACCTGTCGCCACCGCCGGTCGATCAGCGACGAACACGGCTGGTGCGGCGGCGCGGGCGATGGTCGACCGGAATGTAATGAGTCGGTCATATTGACGGATGCTAAAATTCGGCGATCGTGCACGACGCGGCCGTCAGAGAGGATGAATGCATGAATGTGGCCATTGTTTTCGCCGGGGGGTCCGGGCAGCGAATGAATGCGGCCGCGAAGCCCAAGCAATTCTTGGAGCTGTACGGCAAGCCGATCATCATTTTCACGCTCGAGGTGTTCCAGCATCACCCGGAGATCGATCGCATCGTGGTGCCTTGCATCGCCGGCTGGGAGGATTACCTCGCCGAGCTGATCGACAAATACCGGATCACGAAGGTGACCAAGATCCTCACTGGTGGCCGTGACACCCAGGAGTCGAAGATGATCGCGCTCGGTCATCTCGCGGAGTTCTGTGCCGACGACGACATCGTGGTGCTGCACGACGCCGTCCGCCCGCTGGTGACCGAGAAGATGATCACTGACAACCTGGAATCGGTGCGCAGGCACGGCTCGGCGATCTCGATGGTGCCTTTCTCCGAGACCGGCATCGTCAGCGCCGACGGCGTCACCACCCGGGAATCGATCATCCGCAACACCCTCTACATCGCGAAAGCGCCGCAGAGCTTCTACTTCAAGGACGTCTATGCCGCGCACAAGCGCGGCGAGGATATGCCGGCGTCCATCACGATCGACACCTGCTCATTGATGACGGCGGTAGGCATCGATCTGCATCTGGTGCCCTGCGAGACCACCAACATCAAGATCACCACGCCCGAGGACTTCTTCGTCTTCAAGGCTCTGATCGACCTGCGAGAGAGCCGCGACATCTTCGGAATGTGACCCCGCGTGGGCGAAGGAGTGCATGTGTACGACAACCCGATCGTCGGCGAGGATCTGGATGCCCTGGCCGCTGACCCGCGACTCGACTGGGAGCGGCTGCGGAACCGCACGGTGCTGATCACCGGGATCAACGGGATGATCGCCAGCTATCTGCTGCTGACCCTGCTGCGGCTCAACGACCGGCGCGACCTCGGCGTTCGGGTGATCGGGGTGGCGCGCAACGAGAGCAAGGCCCGGCAGCGCTTCGCGGCCGTCGTCGACCGACCCGACCTGACCCTGATCGCCCAGGATCTGGCGGAGCCGTTGCGCTACGACGGCGCCGTCGACCTGGTGGTGCACGCTGCCAGCCAGACCAGTCCACAGCACTTCACCACCGATCCGGTCGGCACCATCGACGGCAACGTGCTCGGCACCCGCAACCTGCTGCAGTGGTCGCGTGACCACGGCGTCGGTCAGTTCCTGTTCCTGTCGACCCGGGAGATCTACGGCGGCAACCCCGAGGGCCGCGAGTTCGTCACCGAGGACCAGTACGGTCCGATCGACCCGACCGCGATCCGGTCGTGCTACCCGGAGAGCAAGCGGCTCGGCGAGGCCTACTGCGTGGGGTTCCGCAGCCAGTACGGACTCGACACCCGGATCGCCCGGATCGCCCACAGCTACGGCCCCGGCATGGTGATCGGCGACGGCCGCGTGGTGGGCGACTTTCTGCGCTGCACCGTGGACGGCGCCGACATCGCGATGATCAGCGACGGCAGCGGCAGGCTGGCGCTGACCTACATCGCCGACGTGATCGCGGGCCTGTTCCTGTTCCTGCAGACCGACGAGACCCTGGTCAACATCTCCCAGGACGAGCGGGTGGTCACCATCCGCGAGCTGGCCGAGCTGCTGGCCGAACTGAATCCGAACCCGGACGCCGCGGTGGTCTTCGCTCCGGCCCCGGCTTCCGTCCACGCCGGCTATCTGGCGCATCCGCCGGCCTTCCTGGCTTCGTCGCGGATCGCTTCGCACGGCTGGGCGCCGGCTACCGGGTTGCGCGACGGAATGGCGCGTACCGTCGCCTACCTGCGTGGCGCAGACAGCTGATGCTCAGGCGACGTGCTCGACGGCTGGCGCGGCTGGCGCTCGACCTGGCGTTGTACCCGCTGATCCGGGTCCGGCCGCGGTCGGTGGTCTTCAGCAACTTCGGCGGCGGAGGGTTCGGCTGCAACCCGAAGTACCTCACCGAGGAGATCCTGCGGCGCGATCTCGGCTGGGACGTGGTGTGGCTGGTCGGGCCGACGGTCGATCGAACCGAATTTCCGTCCGGCGTGCGCCTGGTGGACGCGAACTCGCCGCGCGCCGTCTACGAGCTGCGCGCCGCGCGTGCCTGGGTGGTCAACACGCTGGCCGAGCCGTGGAGCACCAGGAAGTCGCCGGCGCAGTTCTACCTGCAGACCGGTCACGGCTCGTTCGGGATCAAGCGGATCGGCCTGGACGCCCACGACACCCCGCCCCGCCGGCGGCGGATGATCCCGCGGCAGGCGGTCAAGCTCGACCTCTTCACCTCGCACTCCGCGTTCGAGACCAGGGTCCATGCCGACGGCTTCGGCTACGGCGGACGGATCCGGGAACTCGGCCACGCCCGCAACGACCCGTTCTTCGGCCCGCGGGAGCCGACCGCCGGCGACGTCCGCTCGGCTCTCGGCGTCTCCGCCGGGCAGCGGATCGCGCTGCACGTGCCGTCCTTCAGGGCGGACGGGGTCGCCGACGCCCTGGAACTGGACTACCCGGCGCTTCAGGGTGCGTTGGCCCGGCGCTTCGGTGGCGACTGGGTGAGCGTGGTGCGGTACCACCCGCGCAGCCGCGCCGCGGGGATGACCGCACCGCCGGGGGTGATCGACGCCTCCGAGTACCCCGACATCCAGGAGTTGCTGGTCGCGGCGGACGCGGCCGTCTCGGACTACTCAAGCTGCCTGTTCGACTTCCTGCTGACCGGACGGCCCGGGTTCGTGCACGCCCCGGACGCCGAGGATTTCGCGGTGCGCCAGGGCCTCTATTTTCCGCTCGTCGAGGCGCCTTTCCCGGTGGCCCTGAGCGTCGGCGAGCTGGTGGCCGCGATCGAGGGCTTCGACGCCGACGGCTATGCTGACCGGGTCGCCGCGTTCCTGGACCGGCAAGGATCGGTCGAGGACGGTCAGGCCTCCCGGCGGATCGTCGACGTGCTGGAAGGCGTGATGGGAGAGGGCGGCGATGGCTGAGGACTACGGGTTGCTCACCTACTCCTCGATGAACATCGGCGACGAGATCCAGAGCATCGCGGCGTCGCGGTTCCTGCCCCGCATCGACCACTACGTGCCGCGGGAACAGGTCGACTCCTTCCACGCCGAGCGGCGCACCAAGCTGATCATGAACGCCTGGTGGATGTGGCGGCCGAAGCGTTTTCCGCCCTCCCCCGACATCGACCCGCTGCTGCTCTCGGTGCACCTGCGCAAGGGCGCCCACGACCGATTGGTCACCGGCAAGGCCAAGGAGTACTTGGTCGAGCACGGTCCGGTCGGCTGCCGCGACCAGCGCACCCTCGACCTGCTGAGCGAGCACGGGATCCCCGGCTACCTCTCGGGCTGCCTGACCCTGACTCTGCCGCGGGACCCGGGAGTGGTGCGACGCGACTACGTGCTCGCAGTCGACTGCCCCGCGGAGGTGGTGGCCGAGTTACGGCGCCGCACCCGGCGTCCGGTCTACGTCTTGACCCGCATCCTGTCCGTCGCCTTCACCGCGAAACAGCGGCTGGACGTGGCGCGGCTGTTCCTGCGGCTGTTCCAGTCCGCGCACGTCGTGGTGTCGCCGTGCCTGCACGTGACGCTGCCGTCGCTGGCGCTGGGCACCCCCGTGCTGCGGATCGACGACGGCGACGGCGACATGGACGCCTACGCCCGGTTCGCCGGCATCGAGCACCTGCTGCACACCCGCACCGTCGCGGAGTTCCTGGCCGATCCGCAGGCCTACGACCTCGACGATCCGCCGGCGAATCCGACCGCGCATCTGGCGATGCGGGCGGAGCTGGTCAAGGCCGCCGCCGGGTTCACCGGCTTCGATGCCGGCGACGAGGCCGCCCCGGACGACACCGATCCGCTGGTGCGGTTCTTCGAACTGCTCGGCTACGACCGCGACACCGTCCACCGCACCGCCTGGTGGGCGCGACCGGACAAGCTGCTGTGGATCACCCTGCAGCTGCTCAGCCGGCGTCGCTCGCGCTACGACCTGCGGTACTAGTGCTGGCGCACTAGCGCCGTTTCGCCGCGCGCAGCACGGCCCGTCCGTTGCCGCGCACCTGCACGATCCAGGGCAGCGGGGTCTGCGGGTCGCCGTCCAGGATCAGCCGATACCGGCCCGGTGCGATCAGCCCTCGACCGACCAGGGCGGCACCGCGGGCGTTGCCGATCAGGCGCCAGCGCAACCGCGGACGGGTCACTCCGCGCAGCAGCCTCCCGAGACGGTGCCGCTCAGCGGCCCGGCCGATCCGGTCCAGCCGCTTCACGAACAGCTTGTCGACGCCGATGTCGCTGAGGCCGGAGGTGTGCGTCGTCAGCGGTATCCGCAGACGACGCACGGTTCCCGCAGCGGAACCGACCTTCGGATGTCCGGCTTTGAGGAAAGCGGGCAGTTCGGGCCCACCGGTCAGTCCGAGTCGCCTGCTCCGGCCGTCGGCCCGCACGATGATGGTTTGCCCGCTGATCAGGCCCGGAACCGGTAGATCGCCGGCGACCGGGACGCTCTTGCGACCGGTGCCCAGCCATTTCACCCGGCTGTGCAGGGTCCACTCGTCGCCGGATCCGGCGAACTCCGGCGCGGTGGTGGCGATCTCGACAACGCCGCGAGCCACCGCCTGGACGCCGTCGGCGGTGTCGACGAAGCTCACCGACGTGGACTTGTAGGGCAGCCGCCACGAGGTGCTCGTGGCGCGGCAGTACAGGATCGCCTCGACCTCCGGCTCGCCGACGCGTTCGTCGAGCACGGTCAGATCGTCCGGCAGGGCCCGCGCCAGGCCGTCGGCCAGCGCGTGGCTGACGTCCCCCGCCTGACGGACGAACGGGCTCGACTCACCGCCGGACAGGGTGGTCTCCAGCTCGATCCGCAGGACGGGCCCGGACCACCGGATGCGGTGCGCCATCGCCGATCCGCGGACGGCCCGGATGGCACGGTCGAAGGCGACGATCTCGGCGGTCGAGCCGTGTTCCAGGAGGTGAGCGAACGCGAGGTGCTTGTAGTCCCACGGCTCGAGTTCGACGGCGTCGAACCAGGCTCGGTGGGCGGCCCGGGCCCGCTCGACCATGGCATCGGCCAGCTCGGCGGGCACCTCGCTCAGGCCTTTGAGGCCCCGGCCGATCACCCAGCCCTTGTACCTGTCGGTCAGGAAGGCCCGCAGGTCGCCGGCCTGGTCAGGCGCGTTCAGGCAATCGATCGCGTGCCGGAACAGCGCGTCGAGGCACTCCCAGTAGCGGCCGCCGTCCGACTGGACCCGCTGGGCGATGTGGTCGTCGTTTCCCCGCCACAGGTAGATCGGCGCCGAGGCCAACACCGCGATCCGCGGATGATGGCCGAACACCGAGAGGTTGAAGTAGCTGTCCTCCCAATAGGATTCCGGCTCTTCGAGAAAGCGGATCCCATGGTCGACCAGAAATGACCGTCGATAGAATTTGTGCGGCACCATCGGCGTCAGCCGCTGCAGGCGGGGGGCGTCTTCGGTGACATCTCCGTCCGCGGTGATCGAGAGACCCCACCAGGGGTCGTTCACCCGGTTCTCTCTGACCACGATGACGTCGGCGTGGGTCTCGTCGGCGTAGTCGGCGACCCGCTGCAGCGCGTCCGGGTAGAGGGAATCGTCGTGATCCAGGTAGTGGACGTAGTCGCCGCGGGCGGCGTCGGTGCCGACATTGCGTGGCCGGCCGGCCCAGCCCGACGGCGGGATCTCGACCGGATGGAACCAGGGGCGGGTCCGGGCGTAGGCCTGCAGCCGGTCGAAGGTGCCGTCGCCGGAACCGTCGTCGACCGCGACCACCTCGAAGCGCTCCGTCGGCAGTGTCTGCGCGTCCAGGGCTGCGATCAGGTCGTCGAGCCATGGGCCGGAACGGAACGTGGTCAGCACGACGCTGATGCGGGGACGCGATTCGCTCATGGTCACCCTTTCTTCCTGTTGATGCTACGAGGGTGTCGCGACTCGCGGGTGCGTGCGGCCGTCGGGGTCCGGGACGATTCCAACCGTGCCGATCTCGGGCAGGCCGCGGAGCCGTCCGGGATCAATAGGCGACCGAGTGCTTGGTCTCGCCCCGCAGCCGGGCGAGGTAGGTGCGGCGAAGATCGCGCGGTCGCGCCCACCACAGGTTGCGGCGGACCACCTGGTAGTCGTACTTCAGCAGCTGGAAGAGTTCGACCAGCGGGTCGGTGCCCGAATCCAGCGGCGACGTGGTGCGGTCGAAGCCGGTGAACTCGGTGCACCGCCGGATCAGGTCCTCGCGCATCGGCAGGTGCGCGGTCGGGTTCGCCGGCGGATCCTCCAAGTCGTAGGTCTGCGGGTCGGCGAGGAACTCCTCCAGCGTCCGCGAATTCAGCATCTCGGTGAATCCCTCGAAGCGGCCGTGGGCGTCCATCGCGCCGTCGCCGTCGTCGATCCGCAGCACCGGGGTGCCCATGGCCAGGCAGGGCAGGGTGACGTGCAGGCACGGCGACACCACCGCGTGCGCGCTGGTGTAGAGCTGCAGCGCGATCCGGGCGAGTTCGATCCGGTCGGCCGCGGCGAAGCCGGCCGACAGGATCCGGGAGATCGAGTAGACCGGGCGCTCGGTGCGCTCGCGGATCGCCCGCACCGCGATCTCGGGCAGGTCGACGGTGAGGATGTAGTCGCGACGCGGCCGCTCCGGGTTTCCCTGCAGGGTCAGGGTGAGGCAGCCGGAGAAGTAGGCGTCGACCCCGCTGTCGTGCAGCCAGCGCATCGTGCTCATGTCCCGGGCGCCGACCGGTCCGTTGGCCGCGAGCCACTCGCGCACGTCGGGCCGCAGGATCGTGTCCCGCACCTCTTTGCGGAAGTACATCGAGATCAGCAGCGGATCGATGTCGCTCGAGGGCGGGAAGTGCTCCTCGTTCCACAGCCACCAGGCGTTCAGGATCACCTTCGTCTTCCGGTTCGCCTGGTACTCGTCGGTGCGCTCGCGGTGGATCAACCGATCCACGTGCGGCAGGAAGCGCTGGGCAGCGACGCTCTGGATCTCGTCGCCGATGTTCATCGACGAGAATTTGAGCAGCCCGTACAGCGGGTAGGCGGTCACGCCGATTCACTCCTCGGTTCAGGTGGGCGCGATGAGTCTAGTGCAGCCTTCCCCGTCTCACGGTTCACCGGACCGGGCAGCCGGCGGGGTGGCTTCCGCACACGTCTCTTTGCGGCTTCGCGCCAAGGCGTCGCAGTCAAGACGTTCCTCGCAACGGTGGCGGCAGGAGATAGGCTCCCTGCCCAACGGCCTGCCCCCACCCGGTGCTCGGCGAACCCATTCAACCAAGGAGACAGCGAGTGATTCTCAGGCGGTATGCGCGGGCGGCGCGTCGTGCAGCGTGGCGCGCGGCGAACTTCCGCGCCGGGCGTCGGGTGCGGATCGAGCCGGGCAAGGTGATCCTCAGCAACTTCAACGGCATCGGCTACGGCTGCAACCCGAAGTACATCGCCGAGGAGATCCTGCGCCGGCGGCTGCCCTGGGATCTGGTCTGGGTCACCAAGAGCGGAGCCGACCTGTCCGGCCTGCCGCCGACGATCCGCACGGTTCCGATCGGCTCGATGAAGTTCCTCACCGAGGTGCGCAGCGCCCGGACGTGGATCGCCAACGTCAGCGTGGAGCGCTGGCGCGTCCAGAAGCACCCCAAGCAGTTCTATCTGCAGACCGGCCACGGTTCGTTCGGCATCAAGCGGGTCGGCCTCGGCGCCAACAATGCCAGCAGCAAGCGAGCCCGCCGGATCGAGCGCGAGGCCGACGACCTGGACTACTTCCTGTCGCACAGCCGGTTCGAGACGGGCGTCTACCAGGAGTCCTTCTCCTACGGACATAAGGTCCTCGAACTCGGCCACGCCCGCAACGACATCCTGTTCGACGAGCACCCCGAGTTGGTGGCCAAGGTCCGGGCGCACTTCGGCATCCCCGCCGACACTCACATCATGCTGCACGTGCCGTCGTTCCGTAAGAGCGAGAGCATCGAGGCCTACGACCTCGACTACCTGCGGGCGCTCGACGCCCTCGAGGCGCGGTTCGGCGGCGCCTGGGTGGCGCTCGCCCGGTTCCATCCCCGGACGCAGGGGCTGGTGGACAGCATCCTGGCGGGGCGCAGTTCGCGGGTGATCGATGCCACTCGGTACGACGACATCCAGGAACTGCTGTTGGCCGCCGACGTGGCGATCACCGACTACTCCAGTTGCATCTTCGACTTCATGCTCCGGCGGCGTCCGGGCTTCTTCTATGCGCCGGACGTCGACCACTACCACGAATCCCACGGCCTCTACTTTCCACTGGAGAGCACGCCGTTCCCCGCCTGCCGCAGCAACGACGAACTCGTCGAGGCGATCGCGGCATGGGACCAGGACCGGTACGAGGAGCGGGTGACGGAGTTCCTGGCCGCCCGCGGGTCCGTCGAGGACGGCAAGGCCGCCGCGCGGGCAGTCGACCTACTCGAGGACCTGATGGCATCGCCGATGTGAGAAAGGCGGCTTCAGCTGTGCTCAGTGTCGAGGAGTACCGGGAGCGGGTGCTCGGGCTGATCCCGGCGAAGCACGCCCGGGTGCTCACGCGTCCGCTGGCGCGGGCGGCCGGCTGGGTGCTGGCCGAGGAACTGACGGCGCGGCTCGCCGTCCCGCCGTTCGACAACTCCGCGATGGACGGCTTCGCCGTGCGTGCCGCGGACGTCGCGGACGCACCGGTCGAGCTGAGCGTGGTCGGGGAGAGTGCTGCCGTCCGCGGCGACATCCCGGCGGTGCGACCCGGAACCGCCGTCCGGGTGATGACCGGTGCCAGGGTTCCGCCCGGCGCCGATGCCGTGGTTCCGGTCGAACTCACCGATCAGCCGGCCGGCACGGCGCCGCTGCCCGAGCGGGTGCGAGTCCTGGAGTCGGTGCCGCTCGGCCGCCACATCCGGCCCGCCGCCGACAATCTCGCCGCCGGTGACGTCGTGCTCCCGGCCGGCACCACCCTGACCCCGGCCGCCATCGGTGCGGCGGCGAGCGTGGGCTACGGCGAACTGACGGTATCTGCCCGCCCGCGAGTGGCTGTGATCGCGACCGGTGCCGAACTGGTGGAGCCCGGACGGGCACTGGCGGCGGGTGAGATCCCTGACTCGAACTCGGTGATGGTCGCCGGCCTCGCCAGGGCCGCCGGCGCCGAGGTGGTCGCGGCGGCGCGCTGTGGTGACGATCCGCGGGCCCTGGCCGATCTGCTGGCCGGCCTGCCGGCGACTGACATCGTCTTCACAACCGGAGGGGTGTCGGCCGGTGCCTACGAGCCGTTGCGGCAGCTCGGCGCCGGGCTCGAGTTCTGCGCAGTGGCCATGCAACCCGGCAAGCCGCAGGGCTACGGTCTGATCGAGGGCGTCCCGCTGGTCGCGTTCCCGGGCAACCCGGTGAGTTCGTTCGTCTCCTTCCACGTCTTCGGACGCCCGCTGCTGGATGCGCTGACCGGCGCGCAGTCGTCGTCTGTGCGTCGGCGAGCCGCGGCGCTGGACGGCTGGCCCTCGCCGCGCGGGAGGCGCCAGTACGTCCCGGTGGTCACCGAGGCCGACGGCGTCCGGCTCACCCATGCGCTCGGCTCGGGGTCGCACCTGGTCGCCTCGCTGCATCGCGCGGACGCTCTGGCGATCGTGCCCGAGGAACGCGAGGCGGTCGAGGTCGGCGACATCCTCGAAGTCGTGGCACTCTGACCGGATGCGTTTCACCCATTTGGACGACGCCGGCGCGGCCCGCATGGTCGACGTCACCGGCAAGCAGCCGACCGTCCGTGAGGCGACGGCGACCGGCCTGGTCACCTGTTCGACCGAGGTCGTCGAGGCGCTGCGCAGCGGCACCGTGCCCAAGGGCGACGTGTTGGCGGTGGCCCGGGTCGCCGGCATCGCGGCGACCAAGAAGGTGCCGGAGTTGTTGCCGCTGGCCCACGTGATCGGCGTACACGGCGCCGTGGTCGACCTGGAGATCACCGATGCCGGGGTGGCGATCACCGCCACCGTCCGGACGGCCGACCGCACCGGTGTCGAGATGGAGGCACTCACCGCAGTCACCGTGGCGGCGCTCGCCATCGTCGACATGGTGAAGGGGGTGGACCGGTCCGCGGTCATCGCCGACTGCCGGATCGTCGCCAAGTCGGGCGGCCGCAGCGGCGACTGGAAGCGCTGACAGAGGTTTCGACAAGCTCAACCAGCGGCCCGGAACGAGGGGACGGTTCTTTTCGTACCGTCCGCGGAGCCCTGACCCCGGGTCAGTCGCCCGGCACGTGGTCGCCGCCGTCCAGCTGGTCGACGATGTGGGCGACCAGCGGTCCGATCACCGCGATCGTGTCCCGGACGCCGCCGGTCGAGCCGGGCGCGTTGACCACGAAGGCGGCCGGCCGCTTGGACGAGGTCACGATGCCGGCCCGGGCGCGGGACAGCACCGCCGTCGGTACCTGCGCGGCGCCGCGCCGGCGGATCTCGTCGGTCACGCCCGGCAGCGGCAGCGAGAGCAGTTCCGCGGTGACCTGCGGTGTCACATCGCGCGGGCCGATGCCGGTGCCACCGGTGGTGACCACCACCCGGGCGCCGTGCTTGATCGCCGATCGGATGCCGCGCCGGATCGCCGTGGGCTCGTCCGGCACCACCTCGACGCCGGCGTCGACGCCGTGCGCGGCGAGCAGGCTGACCGCGAGCGGCCCCGACCGGTCGGCGTAACTGCCGGCGCTGGCGCGGTCGGAGACGGTGAGCACGGCGCCGGGGATGCGGGTCATGTGGTCACGGTAGCGGTGAGTCCACGCGCAGCAGGTACAGCCGGTAGCCGAAGCGCCGGCCCTCGCGGTCCACTTCGATCACCGTTTCGGTGACGTTGCCCAGCCCGGCCAGCGATCGGGCCAGTTCGGGCGCGGCGTCCTCGGACCAGATCGCGAGCAGTCCGTTCGGTGCGAGCCGCTCGGACGCCGTGCGCAGCCATTCCGCGGCGTACACCCTGGCGTTGTGGTCGTGGATCAGGAACCCTGGGCCGTTGTCGACGTCGAGCAGGATCGCGTCGAAACTCTCCTCGCGGCGGGGCAGCCACTCGGCGATGTCGGCGTGGTGCAGCTGGATCCGCGGGTGGTGCGCCACCCGTTCCAGTTGGTCGGTGACACCCTGCACGGCCCAGTCGATCAGCGGCCGGGCCAGCTCGACGACGTGCACCTGCCTAGCCCCGTTCTCCACCAGCCGGGCAGCCGTGTACCCGAGGCCGAGCCCTCCCACCACGACCGTCCCGGGCCGCGGCCCGGCAGCGTCGGCGAGCGCGCGCTCGCTGGCCACCTCGGCGGAATCCATGGCGAAGACGCCGTTGACGATCAACTCGACGACCTGATCGCGCCGGCGCAGCGCGATCTCTCCGTAGGGCGTCCGTGCCCTGGCCAGTTCGATCGACGGCATCGAAGTCACCGGGCAGGGTCGGTAAAGAGGTCGCGCGCCAGCCGCGCGCAGGCCGCGCCGTTGACATAGCCGACGAGTACATCGCTGGCGTAGTGCTGGGCGTTGTACAGCCTCGACCAGCCGAGCCCGGCGAGGTAGCCGGCCAGCGCGGTGCGGACCGCGACACGCAGCGGCGCCGGCAGCGGCACGGCGGCGTGGGTAATCGCCGCCGCCAGCGCGGTCATGGCGCCGACGTGCCCGCTGGGAAAGCTGGAGGTCGGCTGGTGGGTGCCGAGCCGTTGCAGGGCCGGACGCGGGCGTCCGACCGCGAGCGAGGTGGTGAGGTGGGTGGCCGCGGCGAGCGCCATCGCGACTCCCGGGACGGCTGCCTCGCGGCGCCGTCCGCAGGCCAGCAACAACGCGGTGAGGCCGGCGCCCGCGGTGATCGCACGTGAGGTGTCCGAACTCCGCGACAGCCCGGCGGCCAGCGCGGCCGTCCGGAGGCCGCCGGCGCGACGCAGGTCGTGGTTCAGTTGATGCTCGACCGGTAGGTCGTGGAAGGGGCCGGTGATCAGCCGCCCGGCCACGAGATTGACCGCGATCAGGGCGGTGACTCCGGCCGCGGTGCGCAGGACCCGTGACATAACGGTGAGCGTAGTGGTGCTGTAGTGAAGAATGGAGCCGTGGCAGCCCGTCGTCCGAGTCCCACCGTGCCCCAGATGCTGGTGGCCGTGGCCGCATTGCTGATTCCGGTTGTGCTGATCTACCTCTGGTTCAGCCGCATACCCGAGCCCCAGGCGCGTCCGGTCGACTGGCAGCCGGTGGTGGCTCAAGCTCGCGCTGAAGCGCCGTATCCGGTGGCCGCGCCGAAGGATCTGCCGGACACCTGGACGGCCGTCCGTGCCCGTTGGACGCCGCAGGGCGAGCCAGGGCTCGACCAGAAACCGGCGATCGGCAACACCCTGCAGCTGGGCTTCCTGACCCCCTACCAGATCTACATCGGGCTCGACCAGCGGGACGCCGATCCGCGGGGCCTGATCCGGGAGGCCAGCCGCGACGGGGCGGCCGACGGCGAGAGCGTGCTGAACGGGGAGCCGTGGCAGCGCTTGGTCAGCGACGACGACCGGACCCGGGCGTTGGTTCGCAGCGGCGGCGGCAGCACGGTCGTGGTGAGCGGCGATCTGCCCTATGAAGCGTTGGAGGCGTTCGCCACCACTTTGTCGTAGGGCGGCCTCGCCGGAGCTATTCGGACGGCGGGAGGAGGGTGCCTTGGTGGTAGAGCGCACGCCAGCCGTCCGGCGTCCGCTCCCACAGGGTCGACCGACGCGACCGTCGTTGGCCCTGCCGCAGCAGGTAGCAGGCGAGCCACACGTCGTCCGTGATCCGTCGTACCGCGAAGTCGTCGACCGCCCAGGCTCGGTCGTCCGGGTCGGCGCCCGTAGCGTAGCGCTGGGTCACCACCTCGATCACGTAGTCGCGCCGATAGACCGCACCGGAGGCGCCCACCTCCCAGTAGTCCGGTGCGATCAGGGCCCCGATCGCGTCCCGGTCCGCCCGGGGCTGCAACCGGTGAGTCAGCGGCTCCAGCGCCAGCAGTTGCCGGCGTGCGGCGTCCGCGTCCATTGCCTCAGGTTAGCCAGGAGCGCCGCTGGCTGAGCTGGCCGGAACTGCTTCGTGGTGCAGGAACCTCTCCGGTTTCGACGAACTCGGCGAACGAGGATCGGTGCGTCGACCACGACTCGACCGCAGCGTCTGAACAGAACTGGCGGACGGAGTCCTTTCGCACGACTGCCCGGCGCGGTTAGTCTCGCGGTAACCCGAACCAGGCTCCAACGGAGGAGATCCCCGCAATGGCACAGCTCGAAGGCGACGTCGTCTACCCCGATCCGTCGATCGCCGCCGAATCGCACGTTCCCGACCCCGACACGCTACGCGCCGAGGCGCTCGCCGATCCGGCGGGCTTCTGGGCCGACCGGGCCCGTGAGCTGGAGTGGTTCACGCCGTGGGAGAAGGTCGTCGACGACTCGAACGCGCCCTTCTTCAAGTGGTTCACCGGTGCCGAGGTGAACATCGTGCACAACTGCCTCGACCGGCACGTCGCCGGGCCGAACAAGAACAAGCTGGCGCTGATCTGGCAGAGCGAGGACGGCAAGGAGCACCGCACCTTCAGCTATTTCTCGCTGAATCGCCAAGTCAACCAGATGGCCAATGTGCTCAAGGCGATGGGTGTGGTCAAGGGCGACCGGGTCACCATCTACCTGCCGCGCATTCCCGAGGTGTTCTTCGCGATGCTGGCCTGCGCCAAGATCGGCGCCGTCCATTCGGTGATCTTCGCCGGGTTCTCCTCCGACGCGCTGACCGACCGGATCGACGATTCGAAGTCGAAGCTGGTGATCACCGCCGACGGGTCGTGGATCAACGGCAAGGTCTTCCCGTTGAAAGAGATCGTCGACAAGGCGGTGAAGTTCTCCCCGACGGTCGAGAACGTGATCGTGGTGAAGCGGACCGGCTCCGAGGTCGTGATGGACCCGTTGCGCGACCACTGGTACCACGACCTGCAGGCGCTGCCGATCGCCAAGGGCAGCTGCCCGACCGAGAAGCTCGATTCCGAGCACCCGCTGTACATCCTGTACACGTCGGGTTCGACCGGTAAGCCCAAAGCGATCCTGCACACCCACGGCGGCTACATGGTGGGCATCTACACGACCTTGAAGTACTCGTTCGACATGCGCCCCGAGGACCGCTGGTGGTGCACCGCCGACCCGGGCTGGGTGACCGGGCACTCCTACCTGGTCTATGGGCCGTTGCTCACCGGCGCCACCACGTTCATGTTCGAGGGCGGTCCGACCTATCCGTACCCGAGCCGCTGGTGGCAGCTGGTGGAGTATTACGGGATCACCCAGTTCTACACCGCGCCCACGGCGATCCGGTCGCTGATGCGGTTCGGCGAGGCCTGGCCCAACCGGCACGACCTGAGTTCGCTGCGGTTGTTGGGTTCGGTGGGGGAGCCGATCAACCCGGAGGCGTGGCACTGGTTCCACCGGGTGATTGGCAAGGAGCGCTGCCCGGTCATCGACACCTGGTGGCAGACGGAGACCGGCATGTTCCAGATCACCCAGGTGCCGGGCGAGCCGCACAAGCCCGGCTCGGGCGGCAAGCCGTTCTTCGGTCAGGACGCCGCGATCCTCAACGAGGCCGGTGAAGAGGTGCCGGACGGCGATGAGGGCTTCCTGGTGCTGAAGAACCCGTGGCCCGGGATGTTCCGGACGCTGTACGGCGACGACGAGCGCTACGTGAACACCTACTGGTCGAAGTACCCGGGCGTCTACCTGGCCGGGGACGCCGCCCGCCGCGACGCCGACGGCTACTTCTGGATCATCGGCCGCACCGACGACGTGATCAACGTGTCCGGTCACCGGCTCGGTACCGCCGAGGTGGAGTCGGCGCTGGTGTCGCACCCGGACGTCACCGAAGCCGCCGTCGTCGGGCTGCCGCACGAGGTGAAGGGCCAGGCCATCCACGCCTTCGTCACTCTGCGGGTCGGCGCCGCCGGCAGCCAGGAGCTGGCCGAGCAGCTGCGGGCGCACGTGGCGTCCCATCTGTCGCCGATAGCCAAGCCGGACGCCATCGACTTCCCCGACAAACTGCCGAAGACCCGGTCGGGCAAGATCATGCGCCGGGTGCTGAAGGCGCGGGCACTGGGCCAGGACGAGGGCGACCTGACCACCCTGGAGGACTGAGGCTGCGGCTCACCGTCGAGTAGCCCTTCGCTGGTTGAACTCGCCCGAACCGACGGGACGTCATCGACAGGCGGTGTGCGGCGCCGTGCTCAGCGGCGTCCGAGCGGGATCAGGACGACCACCACCGCGATCACCGGAAGGGTGGACAGCGCCAGTCCTTCGAAACCGACCCAGCCGAGCGCGCCACCGGCGGCGACTGCGCCCAGTGCGCCCATCAGGCTCATCGCGGCGTCGTTGCGGCCCTGCCGGCGGACCCGGAGTTCGGCGGCGGACGCCTCGGTGAGCAGGGCCGCGCCGGCAACCGTCGCGGCGCTCCAGCCGAGTCCGAGCAGGATCAGCGCCACCGTCACCCACATCGGGTCGGACGCCCTCAGCGCGATCACCGCGGCGCTGGCGGCCAGGATCGCGTAGCCGAGCGCGATCGTCCGCAGGCGTCCCCAGCGGTCGGCGAGCATGCCGAACACGGGGGAGAGCGCGAACATGCCGGCGATGTGCAGGCTGATGGTCAGCCCGACGACGGTCAGCGTCGCCCCGTGGTGCAGCAGGTGGATCGGCGTCATCGCCATCACCGAGACCATCACGGTGTGCGCGCCGACCACGGTGAGCATGGCGTAGCCGGCGGCGACCGGCCGGTCCGGGCGCGCGATCAGACCGGACGCCTGCGGCCGGGTGAGCGCGTCGGCGCGGGCCAACAGCAACGGGTCCGGGCGCAGCGCGGTCAGGTACAACACGATGCCGCCCAGCTGCCCGGCCAGGGTGAACAGGTAGGGCCCGGTCAGCGTGGGCATCCCGACGATTGCGCCGAGCGCCTCGCCGGGACCGACCAGGTTCGGCCCCAGCACGGCGCCCAGCGTTGTGGCCCACACCACCATCGACAGATCGCGGCCGCGGGAGGCGTCGGTGGCCAGGTCGGTGGCCGCGAACCGGGCCTGCAGGTTGGACGCCTGCCCGGCCCCGATCAGTAGGAAGCCGGTCAGCAGCATCGCGAAGGACGCCGTGGGCACGGCCGCGATCACCAGGCCGACGCCGAGCAGGGCGACCGCCATCCCGGTCGCCAGCGCGAGGCCCCGGCCCCGGCGTCCGGCCAGCCCGGCGAGCGGCATCGAGGTGAGCGCGGTGCCCAGGGTGATCGCCGCCGAGGCCAAGCCGGAGAGGCCGTCGTCGCCGGAGATCCGGGCGGCAAGGACGGCTCCGAGCGAGACGGTTGCTCCGAAACTGATGCCGCTCAGCACCTGGCCGGCCGACAGAACCCACAGTGTGCGGCGTTGCAGCCGGATCAGGTCGGGGACGCGGTCGAGTAGTTCGGGCACCGCGTCACAGTATCCGTCCGATGTCGGTCAGCGTGGCACGCGGACTGCTTCGAGTCCCGGGCCGGGCGATGATCGCAACCGTGACGTCCGTCGGTTTCGGGACGCCGAACGCGATCCGGTAGGCCGACGTCCGGCCCTTCGCCACCGAGCGTGGCGGCAAGCCACTGAGCGGAACGAAGTGTGACGTGACCCGGGGGCGGTGGCGTGGGGGATGGCTGCGGCAGGTAGGTGGGCGTCCGGAGGCACGTGTCAGCACGCCGTGAAGGGGGCGGCCATCCCCGCCACCGCGGCAACCAGAGATCACCCAAGCGTCCATACCCAGGAGTCTCGACAAGGTCGACCAGCGCAGTGCAGACAAGCTCGCCAGCGCAACTGCAAACAAGCTCAGCCGGCGTTCGGTCACTCAGTCCGCCGAATCGGCGCGTTCAGCGGAGGGAGCAGCGGTGGACGCCTCGATGGTGGCGCGCGCGCCGTCGAGCCATTCCTCGCACCGGCGGGCCAGCGACTCGCCCTCTTGCCACAACTCCATGGCCTTCGACAGCGGGACGGAACCGGCTTCCAGGGCTTGCACCACCTCGACCAGTCGCTGCCTGGCCTGCTCATAGCTCTGCGGCTGCTCAGCCATCGGATTCCCTTCTGGTTTCCACTGCGGTGACGTCGGCGCGGAGGACGCCGTCGGCGAGCATCGCGACGACGGCGTCGCCCGGGCAGACGGCCGCGGTGGAATCGACCGGTTCCCCGGTGTCCGTGCTCACGATCGCGTAGCCGCGCAGCAGCGTCGCCCGCGGCGACAACGCCCTGACCCGGCCGAGCGCATGTTCGACCCAGGATGACTCCTCGCGGATCCTGCCCTGGACGGCCCGGCCACAGCGGGCGCGTAGTTCGGTGACCTGACCGGCCTGCACGGTTACCGGACCCAGTGGGTCGGCGAGCACCGGGCGGGTGCGCATGGTTGCCAGGAACTGCTCCTCGCGATCGAGCAGCCGCACCATGGCGGACCGCACCCGCTGGCCCGCCTGCTGCACCCGGGCACGTTCGTCGGCCACGTCGGGAACCACGCGTTTGGCGGCGTCGGTCGGGGTGGCGGCCCGGACGTCGGCGACCAGGTCGAGGATCGGGGTGTCCGGCTCGTGACCGATGGCGCTGACCACCGGCGTCCGGCAGGCGAAGACGGCCCGGGCCAGCGATTCGTCCGAGAACGGCAGCAGGTCCTGCAGCGAGCCGCCGCCGCGGGCGATCACGATCACCTGCACGTCCGGGTCGCGGTCGAGCGCTGCCAACGCATCCCGCACCTGTTCGACGCACGAGGTGCCCTGCATCGTCGCGTGCCTGAGCGTGAACCGGACGGCCGGCCAGCGGCTGCGTGCCATCTGCAGGACGTCGCGCTCGGCGGCGCTGCCCTCGGCGGTGATCAGGCCGACGGCCTTCGGCAGGAACGGCAGCGACTGCTTACGCGCTCGGTCGAAGAGGCCTTCGGCCTGCAGCATGCGCTTGCGCTGCTCGATCTGGGCGAGGAGCCGTCCCTCTCCGGACGCGCGTAGGTCGGTGCATTCGAAGGTCAGCGAGCCGCTGCGGCTCCAGACAGTGGGCCGGACCAGGGCGACCACCTCCATGCCCTCGGCGACAGGGCCGGCGGCGTCCAGGACGCCGGTCGAGGCGGTCACGGTGACCGACACCTCGGCGAGTGGATCGCGCAGGGTGAGGAAATGGGTGGCGCCGCCGGAGCGGCGCTTCAGCTCCAGGAGCTGCCCGGCCACCCAGACGCTGCCGAGCCGCTCCACCCAGCCCTTGGTGGCAGCCAGGATCGCCCGCAACGGTTGCGGCTGTTCCGGGCTGCTGGTCAAGGCCATGGCCCGACCCTACTGGCCGCCACTGACGCTTCGTCGGCGATCCCCTGGAGGTGTGGTTGTGGCGTGCGCTGAGCGTCCCCTTGGGAGCGGGTTGCATCATTCCGCCCAGGTTTCGGCAGAAATCGGCGTGCGGGCACGGCGGTGGCCACGGGGACACGCAGCACCCACGCCCTCCCGGGTACGCGGTGACGTACAAGTCGAAGAACAGTGGCCGGGCAAGCTTGGCATCCATTTGAGAGTGGGACGCGCCAGCTCCGAGGATCCCTGCTGAGCTGCGTTGAAGGCCGGCCGATAGACTTGCCGCCATGACCAGGACCGAGGCCAAGCGCGTCGTCGTAGCCGCACCACGAGGCTATTGCGCGGGCGTGGACCGAGCGGTGATCACCGTCGAGCGGGCGCTCGAGGTGTATGGCGCGCCGGTGTACGTCCGCAAGCAGATCGTGCACAACCGGCATGTGGTCGAGGACTTGGAGGTCCGTGGAGCGATCTTTGTCGAGGAACTCGACGAGGTGCCCGAGGGGTCCACGGTGGTTTTCTCGGCGCACGGAGTGTCTCCGGCGGTGCACGACCAGGCCGCCGAGCGTGGTCTGAAGACGATCGACGCCACCTGTCCGCTGGTCACCAAGGTGCACAGCGAGGCGCGGCGCTTCGCGAACCGGGGCTTGCAGATCCTGTTGATCGGTCATGCCGGCCACGAGGAGGTCGAGGGCACCGCCGGCGAGGCTCCCGAGCACATCACGCTGGTGGAGCGTCCGGAGGATGTGGCGACGGTCGAGATCTCCGATCCGACGAAGGTCGCCTGGCTCTCCCAGACCACGCTCAGCGTCGACGAAACCTGGGCGACGGTCGGCAAGTTGCGCGAGAAGTTCCCGCAGATGATCGATCCGCCCAGTGACGACATCTGCTACGCCACCCAGAACCGGCAGTCGGCGGTCAAGCAGATCGCAGCGGACGCCGACCTGGTGATCGTCGTCGGCTCACGGAACTCGTCCAACTCGGTGCGGCTGGTCGAGGTGGCGCTGGAAGCGGGCGCCAAGGCGTCCCATCGGGTCGACAACGCGGGCGAGATCGACGAGGCCTGGTTGGAGGGCGTGCAGAATGTCGGCGTCACCTCAGGCGCCTCGGTGCCGGACGAGTTGGTGCAGGGCGTCCTGGCCTTCCTTCAGCAGCGGGGCTTTCCGGCCGCAGTGGAAGAGCGGCTGACCGAGGAGAATCTGGTCTTCGCGCTGCCTCCGGAACTGCGCAAGGATCTGCGGCGCGCCGAGGCCTGAGCGCGGGACGATCGAACTCGGCGCGATTCTGTCGACCGGCCGCGTCCCTGCCATCGACGACAACCCCGATCAATCCGGCGCGATACGGTCCTCGCCCGCCTCGGACGGCTCATTCGCATGCTCTGGATTGGGGACGTACGACTCCGACGAGACGGTCCCATTGGGCCAGGTCTATCGGTCCAGCTGAGGCCTTGCAGATACTTCGAATCTGCTCCTCCGGGTCGAGCTGAATCGAGGCGACCAGCGCGGTGGACCTGGTCGTGCCGTAGTAGCCGATCAGCAGCGCGTCGCCGTCGGTGCTGAGGGCGTACGAGTGGGGGATAGTGGTGCTTTCGTCTTCTGTCGGGATGATGGCGACGGTCTGGCCGCGGGTATCGACGAGTCGGGTGGAATGTTCCAGCGGTATGGCGAACAGACCCAGCCCGGTCACGATGGGTGTGCGCTGGCCGACGAAGCTGCCGGGGTTGTCTCCCGTCATCCTCAGGTGGAGGACTGCCCCTGTGCCGTTGTCCGCGATGAGATCGACGCGGTTGTCGCCATATTGGATCGCAAGCGTGTCGGAATCGACGGCCGCGCTGACGACCTGACCGGTGTGGTCGATCGTTGCTTGGATCTCCCCGCTCATTGGGTCGACGACCCAGACCTGTCCGGGTCCGACGGTGTCGTCCGCGACCGAGTAGGTGGCGGTCCTCCAGAGCACGAGTCGAGTGTGGTCGTGACTGAATGCCGATCCATCCAGCGGGTAGTCAGAGTCGACGCGGATTGGAACCCGGTAGCTTCTTTCGGGCTCACCTGTCTCACTATTGACCCACTGAATGGTTCCGTCGGCGAGCACCACGAGCAGTTTCGTTGTGGAGACTGCTTGTGCTGCAAGAATCGCGGATTCGGTGTCCAGCTGTACGGTCGGCACCGTGGCGGGACGCTTCGTTTGGGCAGCAGACTCGTCGTTGGTCACCAGGAGAACATGCTCGTCGTCGGTCCAAACCGGGAAGAACCGAGCATCAGGTAGGTCAGTGGACGTGCGTGGGCCGGTTTGTCCGGGGCCGGGGAGGAGTTCGAGCCTCGGGCGTTGATTGTCGACGACGGCGACGCGCGTGCCGGTGGGGGAGAGCACCATCGTTGAGGACCGACAGTCGTCCGGGTAGGGATCGGACGTGCACGGGGCCCGGCGGTGGAGGTTTTCCGTATGCACATTGCGGCCGTGGGTGTCGATGCGCCAGATCGCAATGGCCGAGCCGCTGCTGGTGGCGAACATGCCGGTGTTGGCGAGGAACTGCATGCCGCTGGTCGCTGCCACCCCAGGTAGGCGGGTCGCCAGGCGCTCGGCGGCCGGTTGGCCCCGACGATAGGTGCGAGCCAGAAACAGCCCTGTCGGATCATCCACCAACAAGTAGCTGCCGGTGTCGTTCATGGTCATCCGCCGGACCTCGGTCATGCGTACGCTCGCCAACACCGGGGGTTCCGCCGACAGCTCGCGATCGTCCATCCGCCAGATGGCGACCCCGTCGCCGTTGGTCGTGGCCGATCGCATCATGAAGTCGCCCCGGTCGGTGCCTCGGTAGACATAGCGGTTGGGTTCCCAGCTCTTGACCCCGCCGTTCTCGGAAAGTTGTCGGGATTCCAGGTTCAAACCGCACCAGAATGAGTTCTGCGAGATCAAGGCGAGTTGGGTTTCACTGTGGAACGCCAAGGCATCGCTGAGGTGTTGGTAGTCGCCCCCGGCGTTGTACAGGGGGTCGTCGACGGAGAGCGCCGCTTTGGTGGACCCAGCGGCGAAGACCTGGATCAGGCCGGTCTTCCTGTCGTCGAGGAACGTGAAGGTGATCGCCACAGATCGGCCGCCGGGAGATACCGCCACCGCTCGCGGCACGGCGCCCGAAGGGGCCTTCAGCTTGTAGGGCGTCGCATTGGGCGGGCAGACGGTGACTCCGGCCGCCCCGAGCGCCACCACGGTGTCCCCGGACCGGTCCACGCGCAGCTCGGCGATGCCACCCTCGGTTGTGCAGCGCGCTGCGGGGCTTCCCATGACAGTGCTACTGATCACGCGGCCGTCGCTCAGGGCCGCAACCACCACTCGACCGTCGCCCGAGGCGCTCATGGCGGTGATCTCGCCGCCGAGTGGGATGAAGTGATCCAGGTGGGGACTGGCCAGCATGGCCTGAGTCAGCGTGGCACGTGAGACGGCGGTGTCCTCGGTCAGAAATGCCTCCGCAGCGAGCTGCCCGGCGGTGCGCAGGTCGGTGTCAAGCAGGCCGACCGCCACTGTGGACAGCTGTCGCGCCAGGAGTGAACGCGCCTGCCGGAGCACGTCGTTCCGCTGCCAGAGCGCGACGGTCGCAAGCACGATGGAGGCGACCAGCAGTCCGACCAGACCTGCGATGGCGGAGCGGGCGAGGCGGCGGGCCCGGCGATGCTGCGCCACGTTCTCACCGAACAACTCGTCCCGATCCGTTCCGTGGATCGGTGCCGCCAGGTCGGCCACGGCGGAAGCGAGCCGCGGGTCACTGGCGAGGTGATGGTCGTCGTCCTGGACCCAGCGCAGGTCCGTCCAGCGTGGCTCTTCGGCAAACGCCGCCAACAACGACGGCGGCAACGCGCTACCCGGCAGGAACCGGCGCTGGCTCTCCAGCCAATGCAGTTCGCCCCGGTGCAGTGCCACCAGTACGGTGTGAGCCGACTTGTGTTGCAGCCACCAAGCGGTTTCCCGGTCCACGTAGCTCGATGCCGCAGCTGCCGGACTGGCGATCAATATGAAGTAGCGGGACTGTTCAAGTGCCGACTCGATCGTCGACCAGAGGCCGGCGTTGGCCGACATGGAATCATCGTCGCGAAAGACTCGCACCGCCCGTAATTGATTCCACCGCTTCGCGAAACGCTCGATCGCATGGTGCAGAACGACAGCCGTTGCCGCCGAATCGGCGCGGCCGTATGAGATGAATGCCTCGCACTTCGCCGCCACAATGCCCCCCATCGCGGGCCAGTTCTCCTGCCCCAGATTTGATCCGGACGTGGGGCAGGCGAGCCAGTGGGAGAATTGCCACCGCGTTCTCAAGCGGTGGATCCGTCGGATGTGTGGGCTGGCAGGAGCGCCGAAACCTGGCTGTTCGCGCGGTCGCCGACCAAGGAAAGCAGCCACGGCATTTCGAATAGTCGTTGGCTCTCGCCGTGGAGCCCGAGGCAGCTCACTCCCCGGCGACCCAAGGAGCTTCCTGTCAGACCAGGAATCGATAGAACGGGCTGTCGGACGAGATCCGGTCGACGATCAGGCGGCTGCTCTTCATCCGGTCGAGCAGGCCCTGGAGATCCGTGGGATCGCCCAGTTCCACACCGACCAGCGCAGGTCCGGTCTCGCGGTTGGAGCGCTTCACGTACTCGAACAGGGTGATGTCGTCGTCGGGCCCGAGGACATCATCGAGAAAGCGGCGCAAGGCCCCCGGTTCCTGAGGGAAGTTGACCAGGAAGTAGTGCTTGCGACCCTCGTAGACCAGCGCCCGTTCGGCGATCTCGGCATAGCGGGACAGGTCGTTGTTGCCGCCGGAGACGATGGCGACGACCACGCGGCCCGGCGACGGCTTGTAGATGCCGAGCGCGGCGGTGGCCAGCGCGCCTGCCGGCTCGGCGATGATGCCGTCCACCTGGTACAGCTCGAGCATCTCCGAACAGATCCGACCCTCGGGCACCGAGAACATGTGCGGTTTCAGCCGGCGGGCGATGTCGAAGGTCAGTTCGCCGACCCGGCGCACCGCGGCGCCGTCGACGAAGGTGTCCAGCTTGAGCAGATCGCGCGGGCGTCCCGCTTCCAGCGCGACGGCCATCGACGCCGCGCCGGACGGCTCGGCCCCCACCACCTTCGTGGTCGGATGCCGCTCGGCCAGCCAGGTGAGGCAGCCACCCATCATGCCGCCGCCGCCGACCGGCACGATCAGGGTGTCGGGTGCGCGGCCGAGCTGCCGAACGATCTCGGCTGCGACGGTGCCCTGGCCGGCCACCGTGCGCGGGTCGTTGAAGGCCGGCACCATGGTGCGTCCCTCGGTGGCGACGATCTCGTCTGCGTGGGCGGCCGCTTCGTCGTAGGTCTCGCCGTGAACGATCAGTTCGACCCAGCCCTCGCCGAGCTGGCGCATCCGCTGCCGCTTCTGCCGCGGGGTCGTGGACGGCACCACCACCTTGGCCTCGATGCCGAGCCGGGCACAGGCGAACGCCACCCCCTGGCCGTGGTTGCCCGCGCTGGCGCACACCACTCCGGCCGCCCGCTGCTCGGCATCGAGCTGGCTGATCAGGTTGTAGGCGCCGCGCAATTTGTAGCTGCGGACGGGCTGGAGGTCTTCGCGTTTGATCCAGACCTGGGCGCCGGTGGCGTCCGAGAGCCGCTTGTTGAACTGCAGCGGGCTCTCGATGATCACGCCGGCCAGCCGGTCGGAGGCTTCCTCGATGCTCTGCGCGGTGACGCTGACGCCCGTGCTGTCCTGCGTGGTGACGCTCATTGATCCATTCTCGCGCTCACCTCAGCCGGCTGTTCGCCGGCGCCGAGATGCGGGCGGATCGACGATCTCGCCGGCGAGCAGCTCGTCGAGTGCGGGCTGCGGTCGAGTCAGGCCTTCGTCGCCGCCCGAGCGACCTCCGATCATCGGCGTGACCTGGACGGCGTCGTCGACGAGTTCGGCCGCCGTCAACGGGCGGACGGCGGCCTCCACCGCGTTCACCGCGGCCAGCTCCTTGCCGCTGACGTGCAGTTCGCGCAGCTTGCGGGCGGTCGGGAACACCCGGCCCTCAATGGAGCCGACCGCCTGGTTGTAGGCGGTGACGGACGCGGTCAGCGAGCGTCCGATCTTGTCGAAGTGGCCGCCCAGGGTGCCCAGCCGGTCGTACAGCTCGCGAGCGACCTCGGAGACCTCCGCGGCCGACTCGGCGAGGGCCGCCTGCTTCCAGCCGTAGGCCACCGCGCGCAGCAGCGCGATCAGGGTCGTCGGGGTGGCCAGGATCACGTTGCGCTGCGAGGCGTACTCGTGCAGGTCGGGCTGGCGGCTGAGCGCTTCGGCGGCCAGTGCTTCGCTCGGAACGAACATCACCACGAACTCCGGGGTGCCGAAGTCGGACTTGAAGTAGGCCTTGCCGGACAGCTGATCGACATGCGTGCGGACGTTCTTCGAGAACGAGGCCAGCGAGACCTCGCGGGCCTGCTCATCATCGGTCTCGTGGGCGTCGAGGAAGGAGGCCAGCGGCACCTTCGAGTCGACCCAGACGAACCGGTCGCTGTCGAGCAGCACCTTCAGGTCTGGCCTGATCACCTGGCCGGCGGAGGTGCTGGTGGTCTGCTGGGTGACGAAGTCGCAGTGCTCGACCATGCCGGCCAGCTCGACCACCCGCTTGAGCTGCTGCTCACCCCAGTTGCCGCGGACGTGCGGCTTGCGCAGTGCGGTGGCCAGTGCCCGCGTCTCGCGGCGCAGTTGCTCGCCGGTCGCCTGCACGTTGCGGACCTGGTTGGCCAGTTCGTTGGCCAGCACCGCCCGCTGCTGCTCGACCTCGCCGAGCCGGGTGCGGAACGCCTCCAGGGTTTCGTGGACGGGTTTGAGCAACAACTCGGTCGCTCGCAGCCGCTTCTCGGCGGTGTCATCGGCTGCTTTGCCCTGCCGTTCCAGGGTCTCGGCCGAGAGCGCCTTGAATTGGACGACCAGCGACTCGCGATCGGCCGTCACCTCTTCGGCGCGCTTGGTCGCGGCGTTGCGTTCGGCGATGGCTGCAGCCAGGCTTGCCGACACCTCGGCCGCCTCCGCCTGGGCGCCGGACGCCTCGGCGCGCGCCTGGGCGGCTTCGACCCTGGCCCGCTCGACGTCGGTCCCGGCGCGTGCCAGTTCGGCCCGTGCGGCGGACGCCTCGGCACGGGCGTCGGCGGCCTCGCGCCTGGCTTCCGCCACCTCGGAACGGGCCGCAGCAGCGGTCGCCTCGCGGTCGGCGACGTCGGCGCTCTGACGGGCGAGCGACACCGTCCGCGTGACGAACCCGCCGAGCAGCGCGCCCAGCGTCGCGGCGATCAGAGCCAGGACAACCATCTCCATGGTCTCGATCTTGCCGGGCGCCTCTGACAAAAGCCGTGACCGACGCGGGCGCGGGCGTCCAATCGGGTCTCGGCGACATCGTTTGCCGTCGGATAGGCGGCGATTCGCGGCGACCGGAGGATCTCGACGAACTCGATCGGACGGCGCGGGGGCGGGGCACTAGGCTGCCGACAGCCGACCACGCAGAGTTGAAGGAAGCCGTCCAGATGGATTCGTACCAGCCGGGAACGGTGCAGCGGGGCGCCGGATCGGCACACATCGAGGGTCTGGCCGCCTTCGTCTCGGCCAGCCCGTCCTCCTTCCATGCCGCCCGCCGCGCCGGCGATCTGCTCGTCGTCAACGGCTTCACCGAGGTCGCCGAGACCGCGCCGTTCGAGGCGAGGCCCGGCGGATATGTGCTGGTCAGGGACGGCTCGGTGCTCGCCTGGCGGATTCCCGAGAAGCTGACGAACCCGGCCTTCCGGATCGTCGGCGCCCATACCGATTCGCCGGGCTTCGTGCTGAAACCGCGTCCGACCTCGTCGTTCCTCGGCTGGCAGCAGGCCGGCGTGGAGGTCTACGGCGGTCCGCTCCCGAACTCGTGGCTGGACCGCGAGTTCGGCCTGGCCGGACGCCTGGTCACCGCCGATGGCGCCGTCGCCCTGGTCTCGACCGGCCCGTGGCTACGCATTCCGCAAGTGGCGCCGCATCTCGACCGCAGCGTGAACGAGAAGCTCGTGCTCGACCGCCAGCAGCATCTGCATCCGATCTTCTCCGTCGGGAGCCCGGACGCCGACCTGCTCGCCGAGGTCGCGGCCCTGGCCGGTCTCGATCGGGCGGCGGTGGTCGCCCACGACCTGTGCGCCTTCGTCAGCGAGCCGCCGGCCCGGATCGGTCTGCACGGCGACCTGTTCGCCTCGCCGCGGCTGGACAACCTGGCGAGTGTGCACGCCGGGCTCACCGCACTGGCCGCCGCCGACTCCGACGCGATCGCCGTCCTGGCCTGTTTCGACCACGAGGAGGTCGGCTCGGCCAGCGCCACCGGCGCCAGCGGACCGCTGCTGGACACCGTGCTGGCCCGGATCGCCGACGCGTTCGGCTGGGACACCCGGGCCGCCGCGGCGGCTCGAGCGCGCTCGGTGCTCGTCTCGGCGGACGCCGGTCATGCCGTCCACCCGAACTATCCGCAGCTGCACGACCCCGACCACCGGCCGCTGCCGAACGCGGGTCCGCTGATCAAATTCAACGCCAACCAGCGCTACGCCACGGACGCCGTCGGCGAGGCCGTCTGGCGCCGGGCCTGTGCGGTGGCCGGCGTCCCCACTCAGGATTTCGTGTCGAACAACTCGGTGCCCTGCGGTTCGACCATCGGCCCCCTGTCGGCGACCCGGTTGGGCATCCGCACCGTCGATGTCGGCATTCCGCTGCTCAGCATGCATTCGGCCCGCGAGCTTTGTGGCGTGCGTGATCCCGGCTGGCTCGCCGACGGAATGCGGGCGTTCTACGCCGGCGCCTGACTGGGTCTCGGCAAGCTCGACCGGCGGTCAGGACGAGAACCAGCCCCCGGGTCCGACCCCGGTGCTGAGCCGCGGCACGTACTGGTCGAAGTACACCCGGGCGATCAGTTCGCGGCGGCTGCGCACCGACGCCTTCTCGAAGATCGACTTGAGGTGGTCCTGCACGGTCCATGCCGACAGATGCAGCTGCCCGCTGATCTCCTTGGTGTCCAGACCCTGCAACACCAGCGCCACCACGTCCTTTTCGCGTGCGGTGAGCCCGAACGCGGCCACCACCAACGGCACCACCTCGGGTGGGCGGGCCTCCTCGATGGTCACCACCACCTCGCCACGGACGCCGTTGCGGGCGCTCAGCGGGGTGGCGTGCAGCACCAGCCACAGGCCGCTGACGGTTCTGATCCGGGCCCGCGGCGGGCTCGGCCAGTCCCCGCGGGCGTAGCGGCGGGCGGCGCCGACCAGCGATCCGATCACCCCCGCCGACGACGTGCCGGTGCCACCCAACGCCAACTCGTCCAGCCAGCGGTCGGCGCCGATGTTGACCTGCACGATGGTGTCGTCCGCGCCGATGATCATCACCGCCGGCCCCAGCGGCGAATCGCACGGTGCCGTCGATGCCAGCGACGCCAGCAGGCCCGCCCGAACCCCGACCCCCATGATCGTCGTCAACGACGCCAGGAACGCCACCTCGTCGGCATCGAAGGGCCGGTCGTCGGACGAGCGGAAGTACGCCGCCTCGCCCCATAGATGCTCCCGGTCGTAATACAGCGCACGCAGCTCGTCGCCGTACCCGTAGGCCGGACGGATCAACTCCCGCAGCCGGGTGGACTCCTCCAGCCGTCCCGACGTCGTCTGGTGGACGCCGGCGGCGCGCAGGCCGGCATCGGCGATCTCGGTGAAGGTCGTCGCCTCCCTGCCGCCGTACTCGATCAGCCCCCACTCGTGGTCGCGCTCGTCGTGGCCGAGCAGGCTGCCGTACTTGCGGGTGCCGGTGAGTAGCCGGGTGCTGGGGTCGACGGTGCCGAAGCAGACCGCCTCGAACGGCACGGCGCGCCGCACCGAGGGCAGCGCCTCGGTGAGGAAGGTGTCGAGATCGAGGCCCCCGTGCGCCACCACCTCGACATCGCGCCGCACCCGCTCGGCCAGGAGTCCACTAGGCATGACAGCCATTGTGCGCCCCGCCCGCCCGGTGGGGAATCCCAGAACCCTGGGGGGCGGGTCGTCCCCGGCGACCTGGCCCAACCAACCCCACGAAGCCGGGATGGTTTCCGTCGGTCCCGGACGCCACGGTTGAGCCATGGCAGACATCACGATCCCGACACAGCGGCCGGTCGGTGCCGACGGGCTGCTGCTGCACGAGGACGACCACGTCGCGCAGTTGGCACTCGCCCTGGAGAACCTGGAGCGGACGTTGGCAATGTCCGGGAGGGTGCCGTCCGATCTGGTGACGATCCGTATCAGCACCACGGATCGTCGGCTCTTCGACGATGCCGCCGAGGTGCTGACCCAGCGCCTCGCCGAGCACGGGATCCGACCCGCGATCGATGTTCGCGAGCTGCCCTGGCTGGGCCAGACCGGCATGACCATCGCGGTGGGGGCAACCGTCCGCACCGCACGATCCACGTCCCACAAGGAGGAACAATCCATGACCAGTGAGCTGACCGGAACGCCCGCCACTGCGCTGCGCGGCCTGTGCGAAGGCCGTGTTCACCTGCCCGGCGATCCCGGCTACGACCTGGCCCGGACGCCGTGGGCCGTCCATGTCGATCAACGGCCGGCCGCCGTGGCGGTGCCACACTCGGCTCAGGAGGTGGTCGACGTGGTGCGCGCGGCGACCGCGGCCGGGCTCCGGATCGCCCCGCAGAGCAGCGGGCACGGCGCCGGACCGTTCGCCGGTGTCGACCTGTCGGACGTGGTGCTGGTGCGACTCAACGAGTTCACCGGGCTGAGCATCGACGCCGAGCGCCGCCTTGCCCGGGTCGTCGGCGGCACACTGTGGCAGGCGGTTGTCGAAGCCGCGGCTCCCTACGGCCTGGCGGCCATGCACGGCTCTTCCCCGGACGTGGCGGTGGCCGGCTATACGCTCGGCGGCGGCCTCTCCTGGTACGGGCGCCAGCACGGCCTCGCCGCGCATCATCTGCGCGCGGCCGAGTTGGTGCTCGCCGACGGACGCCTCGTCCGCGTCGACACCGATCATGAGCCGGACCTGTTCTGGGCGGTCAAGGGCGGTGGGGGCAACCTCGGCATCGTGACCGCGCTGGAGTTCGACCTGCTGCCGGTGCCGGACGTCTATGCCGGCATGCTGCTGTGGCCGGCCGAGCGGGCCGCCGAGGTGGCGCATCGCTGGGCGGAGTGGACGCGTGGGGTGCCGGATGCCGTCTCCACCTCGCTTCGGCTGATGAGTCTGCCGCCGCTGCCCGAGCTGCCGCCTTTCCTGAGCGGCCGGAAGATCGTGGTGATCGACGGCGCCGTCCTGGCTACCGACGATCAGGCGGCCGAGTTCCTCGCTCCGTTGCGGGCGCTGAGCCCCGAAATGGACACTTTCGCCCGGATGCCGGCGGCCGCCCTCACCCGGATCCACATGGATCCCGAAGGCCCGACGCCGTCGGTGACACGCTCGCTGGTGCTGGCAGATCTGCCCTCCGACGCGGTGGAGGCGCTGCTCCGGTCCGCCGGGCCGGAGTCCGGAAGCTCACTCCTGGCGGCCGAGATCCGGCACCTGGGGGGAGCGCTCGGACGTCCCGGCGACGGCGCCCTGCCCAGTTTGCCGGGTGACTACCTCGGCTTCCTCCTGGCGATCGCACCGACCCCCGAGATCGCAGCGCACGGTCTGGCGGACGCCTCTCGTGCCGTCGAGGCGCTCGACCCGTGGGCGAGCGGAGGCCGGTACCTGAACTTCGACGACAACTCCGTCGACACCTCCGCGGGATACCCGGAGAAGGATTGGCGGCGCCTGCGGGGGGCCCGGGCGGCCGTCGACCCGGAAGGCCGAGTACTGGCCAATCACGCGGTCTGAAAGGGGAAGTGGGACTCGCGGGCACGCGGGTCCCACCTCGTCGCTCTTCATCACTTTTCTTCCATCACAGAGATATTTCTTCCTGCTGTGGTGGATCGATGGCGCTCAACATCAAGGATCCGCTCACCGACGCGCTGGCGCGTGAGCTGTCCCGAGAGACCGGCGAGACGATCACCGAAGCGCTGCGGATCGCGTTGGGCGAGCGCTTGGCGCGGGTGCGCCGCCAGGCATCGATCGGACCGCGCGCAAGCGAGTTGCAGCGCTACATCGACCGCGGGCGCGAACGCGCGCTCCTCGACGACCGGTCCGCAGAGGAGATCCTGGGCTACGACGACGACGGCGTTGCGCGATGATCGTCGACACCTCGGCCCTGGTGGCGGTGATTGCGGGCGAGCCCGACGTCGAGTCCTACCTCAAGACGATGGTCGCCGCCCCGAGCCTGTCGGTGTCCGCCGCGAGCCTGACCGAGGCCCTGATCGTCGTCGAGGCTCGGCAGGGGCCGCAGGCCGCAACCGATCTGGCGGCGCTGTTGGCGGATCTCGAGGCGGAGGTCGTCGCCTTCGACGAGGTCCAGGCCGAAGCTGCGGCATCCGCCTGGCGCAGATTCGGCAAAGGAAGACATCCGGCCGGACTCAATCTGGGTGACACCTTCAGCTACGCGCTGGCCGCAACTCGCGCCGAGCCGCTGCTCTTCAAGAGCCGTGACTATGCCGCCACCGACATTTCTCACGCCTGAGCGGGAGGCCGACGGCTGGCGGACTCCGCTGGTCACCCGAACAACCGGTCCGGCCCGCGAGAGCAGGCGCTCCCGGACTGGACAGGCAACCGGGCAGGGCAACAACAGGATCAACTCTGCGGGTCCGCGACGTGGCGCCGTCGGAGCCCTCGTCCGGCGCGCTTGCGTCGCCGTCGTTCGGCGCGATGGACGCCGTGCTGCAACTGTTCCTGGGCGCGGATGTACTGGGTGTAGCCGGTCGACACCAGAATCAGGAAGGCACCGAGCGAGATCAGTGAATACACCAGGTCGGGAATGACGTAGGGGGTGCCGCGCAGCATGTGGGTGATCCGCTCGATCAGCGACAGCACGGCGATCGAACTCCAGCCCCAGAAGATGGTCCGCGCGGTCTCGGTGGCCTCGACGAAGTCGGCCCGGACGGCCATCCGGCTGTTGTGCGCCCAGCCCCAGGCCAGGCTCGAGGCGATCAGACCGGGGACCAGACCGGCGGTGTTGGTGAACCCGGACTCCCGGTCGGCCCCCACCAGGCCGACCATCGCGATCCCGGCCAGCGGTGAGGAGATCAGGTAGTAGGTGTGATTGCGCGGGTCGGCCTTGCGGACGTCCCACCCCCGATAGCGGACGAAGATCGCGCCCAGGGCGACGAGGTAGGCCGAGACGGCCACCCAGTTGGAGACCACCACCTCGACGAAGCCGGTGCCGGACATGCGCAGCCCGATCGCCGTGACCTGCAGGGCCATCGCGAGGCCGAACAAACTGAACTCCAGCCGGCGCCGCTGGGTATCAGCGCCCCGCACGGCGAGGGTCTCGTCGATCGCGGGACCGAGGTCCGGGTGGTCGTCGTGATGCGGGGCGGCCATGTCCAGCAGCATAGGCAGCGCCGGTTCGCGGCCCGGGCCGGCGCCGAGCACCCGGCGTCTGGCGGACGGCGGATCGACCCCCGGGCGGTAAGGTGTGCCGATGCTCGACCTGCGACCGAACTGCGAGTGCTGCGATCGGGATCTGGCGGTCAGCGATCCCGACGTCTACATCTGCACGTTCGAATGCACCTGGTGCGGCTCCTGTGCCCGCGACGTCCTGCGGCTGATCTGCCCGAACTGTGACGGTGGACTCGTGCGGCGTCCGATTCGACCGGCGGCCGCCCTCATCGCCAACCCGGCCAGCGCCGTGCGCGTGTTCAACCCCGACTGCGGGGCGGAGCGCGGCTGATCTGGGCGAACCCGCTTGCGTCGGCCAACTTCAGGGTCGATCGGGCGGCGATTCACCCCGTCGAGGCAGACCTGCTTGACTGGGGCCGATGCACTACCTCGACCATGAGCCCGGAGCCTGGTTCCTTCTCGAACATCAGGGTCATGTCTACCTCGACGCTCGCTACGGCCACAGTGCGCTGATCGACGACTCCGCGCTGATCAGGCTCAACGCGGCCGAAGTCGAGGCCTACCGCATCGGCGGTCATGAATACCTGAATGACCTGGCCGGGCGCATTCACCACAGCGGCCCGTACCTGGAGGCCTCTCGCTGCTTTCCGAGGGATCTCTACCGCGGCTCGGGTGGGCCGACGTACCGCCGGGCGGTCGCCGAAGCGGTCGCTGACCACACCTGGATCGCCGAACGACGCCGTCCCCGATCGGGGCCGTGACGGGCGCGGACGTCAGTCCACCCATTCGCGTCGCAGCAGGCCGTACACCCAGGTGTCCGACACGTCCCCATTGACGATGCAGTCCTCTCGAAGTGTGCCTTCGCGCACGAAGCCGAGCTTCTCGAGTACCCGCGCCGATGCGCCATTGCGGGTATCTGTTTCGGCCTGGACGCGATTGAGGTCGAGGGCGTCGAAGGCCCATCGAAGGAGGGCTCGCGCCGCCTCGGTCGCGTAACCCTGACCCCACGCGGCCTCATTCAGGACGTAGCCCAGAGATGCGCTGCGAAACTCGGGATTCCAGCTGTTGAAGGTGCACCAGCCGAGGAAGACCTGGTCCGACGCGCGTTCGATGGCCAGGCGTGCGCCGCTGCCGTCCTGCGCCATCTTCTCGTTGGCGGCCATGAAGCGCGCGATCGACGTCCGGTCGACCCATGGTGGGGAGTCCCAGTAGCGCAGCACCTGCGGATTGCTCTGCAACGCGAACAGGTCTTCTGCGTCGCTATCGGTGAAGGGACGCAGCAGCAGGCGATCGGTGATCAGGCTCGGGGTGGGCAGAACCATTCAGCCATCTTGTCACGCGGCCCCGGCGACCCCGGGTCCGGGTGGGGCGAACGGGCCGTGGAGGGCCGCCCATTGCAGCAGCATGATGGTCTTGCCGTCCAGGATCTGCCCGTCGCCGGTCATCGCGAGCGCCTCGGCGAAATCGAGTTCGAGCACTTCGATGTCCTCACCCTCCTCGGCCACCCCTCCCCCGTCGCTCGTGCGGTTCTCCGGCGTGTAGGCGGCTGCGAAGAAGTGGAGTCGCTCGGTCACCGAGCCGGGGCTCATGTACGCGTCGAAGACGTGCTCGATCCGGCTGAGGCTCACCCCTAGTTCCTCAGCGCTCTCGCGCCGAATCGCGGTGACGGGGTCGTCGGCATCCAGCAGTCCCGCAGCCGCTTCGATGAGGAGCCCGTCGGCATGATCGTTCACGTAGGCCGGGAACCTGAACTGACGGGTGAGCAGGACCGTTCGCCGCTCGATGTCGTAAGGCAGAATCACCGCGCCGTTCCCTCGGTCATAGGTCTCCCGCTGCTGGCGTTCCCAGCGCCCGTCACGCCGCCGGTAGTCGAAGGTGGTGCGCCGGAGCACGTGCCAGCCCTGCGAGGTCAGTTCGACGTCTCGGATCACCACATCCGGGTTGCGGTCCAGGTCGCGCCCCATGCGATCGAGGCCGGTGCGTCCCCGATGGTCCGGGACGTCGATGCCGGGGGTCTTCATGTGATCCGCGTTGTCGTCATGGGTTCACCATACATGCAATAATGTGGAAAAACAGGAAGGAATATGGATGCTGGCCGCTCAGCGCCGCGCTCATCTGCTCGGGCTCCTTGAAGAAACAGGCAAGATCGTGGCCACGGACGTGGCGGGTGAGCTGGGCATCTCGGTGGACAGCATCCGCCGCGATCTTCGTGACCTGGCTGCGGAGGGGTTGTGCCAGCGGGTCTACGGCGGCGCGCTACCGCCGTCGCCCGCCATCGTCGACTACGCCGCCCGTCAGGCGGTCGAACCGGAGGGCAAGCGCGCGGTGGCCGCGAAGGCGGCTTCCATGATCCGCCCCGGAGGGACGCTCATCCTCGACGGCGGCACCACGGCGCTCGCGGTGGCTCAGCTGCTTGGGAAGGAACTGGAGTGCACGGTCATCACGAACAGCCCGACGATTGCCTCGGCCCTGCTGCAGCACCCCAGGGTCGAGTTGTTCATGCTGGGGGGCCGGATCTTCAAGCACTCCGCCGTCACCTGCGGTGCCGCCGCCGTCGAGGCCAGCCAGTACGTCTCGGCCGACCTCTGTTTCATCGGCGTCACCGGGGTTCACCCGGAAGCCGGACTCACCACCGGAGACGCCGAGGACGCCGCGATGAAGCGCGCGCTGGCGGCGCGTGCGGCCGAGACCTACATACTGGCGTCGTCGGAGAAGATCGGCACGGCATCGCCCTACCGCGTCCTGCCCTGGGGCCAGGTCTCCGGGGTGATCACCGATGCCGATCCGGCCAATCCGGTCATCGAAGAGATCGCCACGCATGGGGTCGAGATCCTGCACGCCGGTGTCCACCCTCCCGATGGCCGCGCCTCGAAGTGAGGGCCGCGCCTCGAAGCGAGGGTGAACCGCATTCGGGGCGGAAGCCGAGTTCGCCGTGCGGTGGGGTGCCGCGCAGGCAATGGAAGCCGAGGATTCTCGGCCCCCGCACGGCAACTCTGATCGCGCCCGAAACGCACTCATCCGGACGGACGGTCAGTTCCGCTCGGCAGGCGGTGAGGAACTCGGGGCGTACCCCAGTGGCTCTGCGAGCCAAGCACCAGCGGGACAGGCTCAGCGCGGACGCCTCGGCACAGATTCGTTCCACCGGGGCATTGCTGAGTCCGCGGATGAGCACGCTCGTCAGGTGAGGGGTTGACCGGCGAAGAGGGTGCGGCCTTCAGCGATCCCTGTTCCACAGCTGATGGGTCAGGCCGCTGGACGTGCCGATCGACTCGACGGTGAACCGGTCCTCCAGGCCGGCGAGGTGATCCCAGATCCGGACGCCGGTGCCGAGCACGATCGGCACGATCGCCACATGCAGGAAGTCGATGAGATCGGCCTGGAGGAACTCGCTCACGGTTGTCGGTCCACCGCCGATCCGGACGTCCAACCCGCCTGCAGCCCGCTGCGCCAGTCGAAGCGCGTCCTCGGGGGAGGCGTCGATGAAGTGGAAGCTGGTGCCGTTGGCGAACTCGATGCTGTCGCGCGGGTAGTGGGTGAGGATGAAGACGGGAGTGAGGAACGGTGGTGCGTCTCCCCACCAGCCCTGCCAACCGTCGTCCGGCCAATCGCCGGTCTGCGGTCCGTACTTGCGACGCCCCATAATCTCCGCACCGATGCCCTGGCCCCACATGCTGAACAGGGCACGGTCCACGGTCACGGGTTCGTCGACGCCGTGAATGCCGTGGATGACGCGGCCGTCGAATCTGCTGAAGAGCGCCCTCGCCCCACCGATCGGCTGCTCCAGCGTCACGTAGTCGCCGGCGGCGAACCCATCGGACGATACGAACAGGTTGTGGACCCGGGTGCGCGGCATGACAGCCTCCAAGAGTGCGTGCAGACACGATCACCTGCACCGTAGCGAGCTGACCCGATCCGAGCACGTGGCGGACAGGGCCACCACTGCGCTGGTAGGCGTTCCTCGCGGGCCGGACTGCCGCCTCGACTCGGGGCGGGAGGTCGACTTTGCGGCTGCAGTCTGGCAGTCGACGTTGAGTTCGGGAGAGTCTCGGGCATTGATCGCGACGTCATCGGTGAGCGACTCCAGCCACGAGCGCGGTTATCAGCGATCTACACGTTGAAGCGAAACTCCACCACGTCGCCATCCGCCATCACGTAGTCCTTTCCTTCCAGCCGGACCTTGCCCGCAGCCTTGGACGGCTGCATCCCGCCCAGTCGGATCAGGTCGTCGAACGAGACCACCTCGGCCTTGATGAAGCCCTTCTGGAAGTCGGTATGGATCACCCCGGCCGCCTCGGGGGCGGTGGCACCCTTGCGGATCGTCCAGGCGCGGGCTTCCTTGGGGCCGGCGGTCAGATAGCTCTGTAGACCGAGGGTTTCGTAGCCGACCCGGGCCAGCACGTCCAGGCCGGGCTCGTCGATGCCCATCTCGACCAGGAACTCGCGGGCCTCGTCCGGCTCCATCTCGACCAGCTCGGACTCGATCTTGGCGTCCAGGAAGATCGCTTCGGCGGGCGCGACCAGCTCGCGCATCCGGTCGAGCAGCGCGGTGTCGGTGAGCTCGTCGGAGTCGCAGTTGAAGACGTAAATGTAGGGCTTGGCGGTGAGCAGGAACAACTCGCGCAGTGGTTCCCGGTCGACACCCGCGGCATAGATGCCGCGTCCGGAATCGAGCACCTGCTGCGCAGCCTGGACGGCGGCCAGGGTCTCGCGCCGGTCCTTGTTGATCCGGGCTTCCTTCTCCAACCGGGGCAGCGCCTTCTCGACGGTCTGCAGGTCGGCCAGGATCAGCTCGGTGGCGATGGTGTCGATGTCGTTGCCCGGGTTCACCGCGCCGTCGACGTGGGTGACGTCCGGGTCGCGGAACACCCGGGTGACCTGGCAGATGGCGTCCGCCTCACGAATGTTGGCCAGGAAGGCGTTGCCCATCCCCTCGCCGGCCGAGGCGCCTTTCACGATGCCGGCGATGTCGACGAAGCTGACGGTGGCCGGAATGGTCTGGGCCGAGTTGAACAGCTTCGCCAGCTGCGGCAGCCGGTCGTCCGGCACCCCCACGACGCCCACGTTGGGCTCGATGGTCGCGAACGGATAGTTCGCCGCCAGCACCTCGTTGCGGGTGAGCGCGTTGAACAGGGTGGACTTGCCCGCGTTGGGCAGTCCGACGATGCCGATTGTCAAAGCCACGCCGGACAGCGTAGTGGCGCCGACCGGACGCATGGGCGACGGCGCCGGTGACCGGAACCGCCGCCGGTGTCGATGGTCGAGAACGAGAACCGCGGTCCAGTTCGTCCGCGTGCGGCGCGTGGCGGCTCGGGCGGCGGACTGGACCGCGGATTTCAGGTTCGCCGGTTCGTGTCCGGGTCGGATTGGGTCTCGATGACCGCCGGCGGTGGGCGGCTCGCCTCGCGACCAGCTCGACCAGTGGTGGGCGGTCTGGGACCCCCGGCCGACGGTCGGGGGCCAGCCCACACGATCCTCAGCGCACCTGCACCCGTGCCGTCAGCCGCTCCTTCACCGGTGGCCACTCCGCGGCCAGCATGCTGTACATCACGGTGTTGCGCACCGATCCGTCGCGACGCAGCTTGTGATGACGCAGTTCGCCGTCCCGCTCGGCGCCGAGCCGCTCGATGGCGCGCTGGCTTGCGTAGTTCTCGTTGTCGGTGCGCCAACCGACCACGGCGGCGTCCAGGGTCTCGAAGGCGTGGGTGAGCAGCAGCAGCTTGCAGGCGGTGTTCACGTGGGTGCGTTGCACACTGCGTCCGTACCAGGTGTAGCCGATCTCCAGCCGGCGGACGTCCGGCACGATGTCGTGATAGCTGGTGCTGCCCAGAACCAGTCCGGTGGCGTCGTGCAGCACTGCGAACGGCACCCGGTCCGGAGCGGCCAGGGCCTCGGCGATGTAGGCGGCCTCCTCGCCGGGCGCCGGAACGCTTGTCACCCGCAGCGTCCACAGCTCGCCGTCGGCCGCGGCGGCCGCCAAACCGGACGCGTGGTCGGACGTCAGCGGCACCAACCGAACGCCCCAGCCGACCAGGTCGACCGGCGCGACCCAGTCCTGCGTCACCGATCCTCGACGGGCACGTAGGGACGGCGTTCGGAGCCGGTGTAGATCTGCTTGGGACGAATAATCCGCTGATCGGGATCGGTGAGCTGTTCCTGCCAATGGGCGATCCAGCCCGCGGTGCGCGGCACGGCGAACAGCACGGTGAACATCTCGCTGGGGAAGTTCAGCGCCTCGTAGATGAGTCCCGAGTAGAAGTCGACGTTGGGGTAGAGCTTGCGCGAGACGAAGTACTCGTCGTTGAGCGCGATCTTCTCCAGTTCGAGGGCGATGTCGAGCAGCGGGTTGGTGCCACGGACCTCGAACACGTCGTCCACGGCCTTCTTGATCACCTTGGCGCGGGGGTCGTAGTTCTTGTAGACGCGGTGGCCGAAGCCCATCAGCCGGCCGTTGCCGTCCTTGATCCCCTCGATGAACTCGGGCACCCGGTCGAGGCTGCCGATCTCGCGCAACATCCGCAGCACCGCCTCGTTGGCGCCGCCGTGCAACGGACCGAACAGGGCCCCGATGCCGGCGCCGCACGAGGTGTAGAGATCGTTGCCGGACGAGGCCACCGTGCGCACCGCGGTGGTGGAGCAGTTCTGTTCGTGGTCGGCGTGCAGGATGAACAGCACCTCCAGCGCGCGGGTCAGCCGCGGATCCGCACGCCAGACCCGCTGCTGCGACTGGAACAGCATCGCCATGAAGTTCTCGACGTAGCCGAGTTCGTCGCTGGGGTAGACCGGGTGGCGTCCGATCGAGTGCCGGAAGGCGGCCGCGGCCAGGGTCGGCATCTTGCCGAGCAGCCGGAAGGCGTTCAGCTCGCGCGACTCCGGCTCGGAAATCCGCCGTGACGAGGGGTAGAAGGTCATCAGGGAGGCGACCGAGGCCATCAGTTTCGCCATCGGGTGGGCGTCGTAGCGGAAGGCCCGGACGATCTCGTGAACGTTCTCGTGCACCAGCCGGTGCCGGTTGACCTCGTCGTCCCAGTCCTGAAGCTCGGACGCCGTCGGCAGCTCGCCGTTGATCAACAGATAGGCGACCTCGAGGAAGGTCGAATTCTCGGCCAGCTCCTCGATCGGGTAGCCGCGGTGCTCCAGGACGCCGGCATCGCCGTCGATGTAGGTGATCGCGCTGCGGCAGGCCGCCGTGTTCACGAAGCCCGGGTCGTAGGAGGTCAACGGGCCACGGTCGGTCGGGACCGCGGACAGCCCGGTCGCGCGAATGGCGCCCTCCGCGATCGGCAGGTCGCCGGTGTACTCACCAGCGCTGATGTGCAACGAGTCGGCCATGCTCGCACCCTATGCAGGCAGCACTAGCCCCAGTGGGGACGCCGGAGTCTGAGACTCCGCGTGCGGTGCCTCCACGGACCGGGGGGACGGTTCTTTCGGTCACTTCTCGCTCGATCTCGACCGAAAGGAACCGTCCCCCAGGTCCGCTTCTCGGTTGATCTGGACCGAAAGGAACCGTCCCCTCGGTCACTTTTCGGTCGATCTGGACCGAAAGGAACCGTCCCCTCGGTCACTTTTCGGTTGATCTGGACCGAAAGGAACCGTCCCTTCGGTCACGTGGCTCGCGGTGCGGCCGAACGAGTCGAGACCGGCGAGCGTTCAATGCTCCGGCTTGTCCCGGAGGATCCGGACGGGTCGGCGCCACTGCACGGGTCGTCGACAGGCTTGATCGGGCAGGTGTCGGGACCGGCAAACGCAATACGATGTTGCAATGCTCATCGTCACCACCAACGACATTCCCGGTTACCGCGTCGAGGCCGTGTTCGGCGAGGTCATGGGCATGACCGTGCGCTCGGCCAACATAGGCGCGAACTTCGTCGCCAGCTTCCGCTCGCTCGGCGGCGGCGAGGTGAACGAGTACACACAGCTCGTCTACGACTCGCGCCAGCAGGTGATGGCCCGGATGTGGGAGCAGGCCACCCAGCGCGGCGCCAACGCGATCGTCGCCTGCAGGTTCGATACCGGCGACATCGCCGCCCAGTTCTCCGAGGTGTGCTGCTACGGCACCGCCGTCGCCGTGGTGCCGATCCCCGAGGGCGAGCCCGGCGCGACGCCGCAGTCCATCGCCGACGCCAAGGCGCGCGCCCAGCAGATGCGCTAGCGGGTGCACGCGATCGCCGTCGGTTGAGCCCGCGGCAGACCCTGCGCTGAGAGAGACATCGACACGCGCAACCGGCGGCGCCTCGCTCAATCGGCACCGACCGCGCTTCCGGAGGCTCCCGCGAGCCGGTCCCGCCGAGTCCGTCCGGGCGGGGCACGATGGTGTAGACCGGAGTTCTCGACGATGAGGTTGCTGGATGCGCAGACTGCAAGGCCCGCCTGATCTGACGCTGGCACCCGGACATTGGGTGCGGCGTGATCTGATCGCCTGGCCCGCCGACGGCGTCCCCAGCGGTGTCGACCCGAGTGGACTCGATTGGCAGTTGCACTGGTCTGAGGACGGCGGCATCGATCCGGCGGCCCGCGAACCGGTGGTGTGGGAAACCGACGAGGTACGGCTGGACCCCGACGGGCTACCCGAGGATGTCTTGGCGGAACGACCGCACCTGCGCGGATATTTGTGTCTGCGGCTCCCGTCCGGTGCCGCCGCCCGGGCCGAGCAGATTTTGCGCGGCCAGGTGGTGCTCAGCCTGCACCAGGCGTCCGGACGGCTGATCAACGCCGGCTCACTGCAACTGCCCGGCGTGCTGGACGATGTCTACGCGGCCGCCACCCAGGCGCAGCTCGGGCTGAGCTGGCGCGACCGGACGCCAACCCTGCGGCTGTGGGCCCCGACGGCGCATGACGTCCGGCTGCGGATCTGGGGCGCCGAGGACGATCTGCATGATCCTGGCCGGGCCCTGCCGGCCACGCGCGAACCGGACGGCTGCTGGGCGATCTCCGGCGGCCGGGACTGGCTGGCGGCTCGGTACCGCTGGGAGGTCACCGTCTACGCGCCGAGCGGACGCCGCGTCGTGACCAACCAGGTCACCGACCCCTATTCGGTCTCGCTCACCGTCAACTCGACCCACTCGGTGATCGTCGACCTCGCCGACCCCGCGCTGGCGCCCGAGCGGTGGCTGAGCACCCCGCAGCCCCGCCTGGGTCACGCCGTCGACCAGGTCATCTACGAACTGCATGTGCGCGACTTCTCGATCAGCGACAAATCCGTGCCCGCCGACGAGCGGGGCAGCTTCCTGGCGTTCACCCGCGACAGCCTCGGCATGCGGCACCTGAAACGCCTTGCCGAGGCGGGTTTGAACACCGTCCAGCTGTTGCCGACGTTCGACAACGCCAGCGTCGAGGAGGCCAAGGAGCGCCAGCAGCGTCCACCCAAGGCCGATCTGCGCGCCGCGCCCGCGGACAGCCCGCACCAGCAACGGCTGATCGCGCTTACCGTCACCAACAGCCCCTACAACTGGGGCTACGACCCGTGGCACTACCAGGCCGTCGAGGGCTCGTACTGCGCCAGCCTGGCCAGCGCCGAGGGTGCCGGACGGGTGCACGAGTTCCGCGCCATGATCGGCGCCCTGCATGGACTCGGGCTGCGGGTCGTGCTCGACCAGGTTTTCAACCACACTGCCAGCTACGGACAGAACACGAAATCGGTACTGGACCGGATCGTCCCCGGGTATTACCACCGGCTCTCGCCGCTGGGTTCCACCGAACACTCCACCTGCTGCCCGAACGTGGCCACCGAGCACGCGATGGCGCAGAAGCTGATGGTCGACTCGGTGCTGCTGTGGGCCCGCGACTACAAGGTGGACGGCTTCCGGTTCGACCTGATGGGCCACCACAGCCGGGCGAACATGCTGGCCGTCCGGGCCGCCCTCGACGCGTTGGCCCCGGAGCAAGACGGGGTGGACGGCCGCGCGGTCACGCTCTACGGCGAGGGCTGGAACTTCGGCGAGGTCGCCGACGACGCGCGCTTCGTCCAAGCCCGCCAAGGCAATCTGGCGGGCACCGGGATCGGCACCTTCAACGACCGGCTCCGGGACGCCGTCCGCGGCGGTGGGCCGTTCGACCACGACCCGCGCGGGCAGGGCTTCGGTACCGGGCTGCTCACGGCGTCCAACGATGCCCCGGTCAACGGCGACGGCTACCACCAGCGCGACCGGCTGCTGCTCGACACCGACCTGATCCAGCTGGGCCTCACCGGCAACCTGCGCGACTACTGGCTGCCGGCTAACAGCCGCCGGAAGTTCGTCCGCGGCGACGAACTCGAGTACAACGGCCAGCCCGCCGGCTACGCCAGCGAGCCGGACGAGGTGATCAACTATGTCGACGCCCACGACAACGAGACCCTGTTCGACGCTCTCACCCTGAAGCTGCCGATGGAGACGCCGATGGCCGACCGGGTGCGGCTGAACACCCTCTGCCTGGCGCTCGCCACCCTCGGTCAGGGCCCGGTGATGTGGCATGCCGGTACCGACATCCTGCGTAGCAAGAGCCTCGACCGGAACTCCTACAACTCCGGCGACTGGTTCAATTTCCTGGACTGGACGATGACCGACAACGGCTTCGGTGCTGGGCTGCCGCCTCAGGTCGACAACGGTCCGAAGTGGGACTTCTTCCGGCCGTTCCTGGCCGATGTGACCCTGAAACCCTGCCCGGACCAGATCGCCGAGGCGCACGCTCAGGCGCTCGACCTGCTCCGGCTGCGGGCCTCGACTCGGCTGTTCCGGCTGGCGTCGGGACACGAGATTCGCACCAAGCTGACCTTCCCGGTCTCGAACACCGCCCACCAGATCCCCGGCGTCATCGCGATGCGGATCGACGACAGCGTCGGCGAGCGAAGCCAGGACGAGTGGTCCAGCGTGGTCACGGTGTTCAACGCCACGCCGCTGCCGGTGCGGCTGGCGGTGCCCGGGCTGGATCGACGGCACGTGCTGCATCCGGTGCAGGCCCGCGGCCACGACGTGGTCGTCAGGGGTGCCCGCGTGAGCGGCGGATGGGCCCGAGTGCCGGCCCGCAGCTATGCGGTCTTCGTCCGTCCGTGGTGACGCCGCACGAGCATCTTTCCTTGAAGAGATTCTGATTCCGCGCTCGATTCGATCGGGACCGTCTTCGGGGAGTGCTGGTCACCCCTGGTCGATCTTGTCGAGAGCCAAGCACGTGCTCGTTGGCAAGGTGTTTCGCCGAGGTCAACCAATGGTGGTTGCGTTGGTTGGAGTTTCCTCAGCGGTCCGCCAGGGCGCACCGAGCACGGAAATCGATATTTCATCTTCCGGTGAAATCAGCCCTGGCGGCCGATCGGTGGCCAGGTCGACTCGGACGAAGAGGGGACCGCTCGGCTGCTACCTTTGCGGCCATGTCCTGGCCCGTTCGGATTGTCTCGGTGGGCAGCCGCACCCCGTCCCGGCGGGTCACCTCCGCTGACCTGGACGCCGCTCACGGCCGAGCCCCCGGTCTCACCTTCGCCCGTTCGGGAGTCGCCGAACGGCATTGGATCGGTGCGGGCGAAACCAGTCTCAGCATGGTCGTCGGCGCGCTCGGCCAGGCGCTCGACCGGGCCGGCTGGGGCATCGACGAGTTGGACGCGCTGATCGTGGCCTCGGTGGCGCCCGAGCAGCCGATGCCGACGACTGCGATCCTGGCTGCCGCCCGGCTCGGTGTCGGCGGCGGCAGGCTCGAGGCGTTCGATGTGAACGCGTCCTGCCTCGGCTTCTTGACCGCCCTACAGCAGGCGTGTTTCGGGATCGCCGTGAGGCGTTGGAGTCACGTCGCCGTGGCCGCGGTGGATATTGCCTCCAAGGGCCTCAACCATGCCGATCTGGAATCCAGTGCGCTGTTCGGCGACGGCGCAGCCGCGGTGCTCTTGGAGAACTCGGCCGAGCCGGCCCCGTCGGTCGAGCCCCCACCGTCGGTCGAGTCCCTACAGTCGGTCGAGCTTGTCGAGACCTCTGTGGCGGCCATGGCTGGTTTCGACAAGCTCAACCCGCAGCGGGACACGCTCAGCCAGTGGCCGTCCGAGATTCTGGCGCTGCGGCTGACCAGCTACCCGAGCGCGGCCGGGCTGTGCCGCATTCCGGCCGGCGGCACCCGGTGGAACGCGATGACGCCACCCCCGGACACCGCTGACTACCTGTTCGCGATGGACGGCCTGGGCATGATGAAGCTGGTCGCCCGCGAGATGCCGGGTTTCCTGGACGCGCTGCTCGCCGAGGCGGGCGTGGAGGCCGAGCAGATTGACGTCGTGGTGCCGCACCAAGCCTCCGGTCTGGGACTGCGCTTCCTGCGCGAACGATTGCCGGTACGGTCCGAGGCCGTGGTCGACATCCTCGCCGAGCGGGGCAACCAGGTATCGGCCTCCATGCCGACCGCGTTGGCGTACGCCGTCGAGACCGGACGTCTCGAACGGGGCGGGCTGTGTCTGCTGATCGGGACCGGCGCCGGACTGTTGTTGGGCGGAGCGGTGCTGCGGTACTGAGGCGGCGGCAGCCGGCGGCGGGTGAGAGGGGGACGTGATGCATGACCTGGAGGTGCTCGTCGCCGGCCATTGCGTCCAGCTGGAGCGGTTCGTCCGCGACGGCGGGGCGTGGTCTCCGATCGAGTTCCCGTCCGCCGTCGCGGTCATTCCGCACCCGGACGGCGGCGTGGCACTGTTCGATACCGGGTACGCACCCCGCTTCCACACCGCGACGGCGCGGCTGCCGTACCGGTTGTACGCGGCGCTGCTGCCGGTGACCTGCGGTGAGTCGGACGCCGTGGTCACGCAGTTGCGCGAGCGCGGCATCGACCCCGAGCGGGTGCGGCTGATCGTGCTGTCCCACCTGCACGGCGACCACGTCGCGGGACTGCGCGATTTCCCCGCCGCCCGGGTGGTGGTCGGCGAGGGTGCGCTGGCACCCGGCTGGAGCGACCGGTCGGCCTGGGCCAACGCCACGCACGGTTTCGTGCCGGACCTCTTGCCCGAGGACCTCGAAGACCGGCTGCTGCCGCTGGCCGATTTGACGGTGGGCCGCACCGGGCTCGGCGGACGGTTGCGCAACGGCCACGACCTGTTCGGCGACGCCACCGCGTTCGTGCTGCCGCTGCCCGGCCACACCGACGGGCACCTCGGGCTATGGCTCCCGGACGCCGGCGCCGACGGCGTCCTGCTGGTGGGTGATGCGGTCTGGAACGAACGTGCCTTCACCCACGGTGAGCTGCCGTTGCCGCAGCTGCGTGGTGACCGGACGGCGTACGAGGGCGTCGTGGGTGAACTCGCGCGACTGCACAGGGAGCGACCCGGCCTGGCGATCGTGCCGTCGCACTGCACGGCCAGCCTCGAGCGGATCCGTGGCCGTGGCTGACCGGTTCCAGCGACAGGTGCTGCGGGCGCTGGTCGGCACCCGCCGGCGCCGTTTCGGCAGCCGGGAGGCGTTGGGCCGGCATCAGCGGCGTCGACTGCGGAAGGTGCTCGGCCGGGCTCGGCGGGCATTTCCGTACTATGCCGACGTCCGGAGTTCCGAGCTGGAGGGGTTCCCGATCCTCGACAAGCCCGGCTGGCTGGAGCATTTCGAGGTTCTCAACGATCGTGGGCTGCGGCTGGACGATTGCCTCGCCGCTGCGCGTGCGGCCGAGGCGCGACGCAGTTTCGACGCCACGCTGGCCGGGGTGAGCGTCGGGTTGTCGTCGGGCACGTCCGGACGTCAGGGCGTCTTCTTGACCGCTCCCGCTGAACGCGCCCGCTGGGCCGGCACCGTCCTGGCCAAGGCGCTGCCCACTCTGCGCGAACCGGCCCGGGTGGCGCTGGTGCTGCGCTCCGGCGGCCCGCTCTACCAGGCGGTCGACGGCGGACGCATCGCCTTCCGCTACGTCGACCTGGCGCTCGAACCGGACGTCATCGCCGAGCAGTTGACCGACTTCGCGCCCACCGTGCTGGCCGCCCCGCCGCAGGTGCTGGACGACGTCGCCGGTCGTGCTTCGGTGGGCTCCGGACAGCTCCGGCCCCAGGTCGTCTACTCGATCGCCGACGTTCTGGACGACGACGTGGCGGCCCGCGTCGAGGCCGGTTTCGGCGTCCAGGTGCGGCAGGTCTATCAGGCCACGGAGGGCTTCCTCGGGATCAGCTGCGCCCACGGCACGCTGCACCTCAACGAGGATCTGGTGCACGTCGAGCGCGAGGTGATCGACGAAGCCAGCGGGCGATTCGTGCCGATCATCACCGACCTGTACCGGACCAGCCAGGCGATCATCCGCTACCGGCTGGACGATGTGCTGGTGCCGGGTGCGGCGAACTGCCCGTGCGGTTCGGTGTTCACCGCGATCGACCGGATCGAGGGCCGCGCGGACGACGTGCTGCGCTTCACCGCCGCGACGGGAGAGACCCGGCCGCTGTTCGCCGACTTCGTCCGGGCCGCGATCCTGGGCGCGCCGGCGGTGGCCGACTTCCGGCTGGTGCAACGCGCCGACGGCAGCCTGCGGCTGGCCGTCCGCCCCGAGCGCGCGCAGGCGTCCGGGCATCTGGCGCTGCAGGCACTGTTGCGCTCGCGAGGTCTGCGAGTGCCCCAGATCTTCGGCATGCCCTGGCCGGTGGAGGTTCCGACCGCGAAGCGACGCCGGGTTCGCCGCGAGGCTGACCTCGGCCACAGATAGCGATCGGGATCGGGCACGGTCAGAGGTGCCCGATCCCGATCGTTGTTTGCGCCCAGTCGGGCGCTCGTCTCTCACCGACTGGTGCGGACACATCCCGAGGCGACCGGCTTGCCGGCGAACCGGGCCGTCGTCCAGTCGAACAGCTCAGGAATCAACGCCGAGCCGGGCTCGACGAGCGGCATGTGGTCGGCGCCTGCATAGACGCGGTAGTCGACCTGCTGCCCGGCGTCGCACAGTCCGGCGACGAAGGCGTCCTGACCATGCCGCGGCACGATGCTGTCCGCGGCGCCCTGCGCGATCAGGAGCGGTGCATCGATCGTCGCGGGCGGCGTGTTCTGCTGAAGCCGGACGCCGAACGCCCCCTCCAGTGGGGAGCGGGCGAAGATGTCGGGATCGGCCGCCAACCCCAGCACCACCAGCACGGATGCCAGCATGGCCGGCTCGCTGAGGCATCGGGTGGCCAACTGGCGGGTGATGCCCTCGGCGCCCGGACGGATGTAGTCGCTCCAGCGCACATCTGGGTACCAGCCGGTGTAGCCGGCGACCGCGTACGAGGCGAACACCGACCCGCCGTGCACGTTGCCGAGGTTCTCCATCAGAGCGGTCGGGTTGCTGGCCGGAGCCATGGCGGCGATGCCGGACAGCGGCACATCCGGCGCGTACTCGGCCACGGCGCCCGTCCATAACGCTGCACCGCCGCCCTGGGAGTGGCCCCAGGCCACCGTCTTCGGCCCGAGCCGGGCATCGGTCAACTGCCGGGCGGCGCGGACGGCGTCCAGGCCCGCCTGCGCGCTCGGCACTCCGATCAGATAGGGATGCGGTCCTGCGGTGCCCAGCCCCAGATAGTCGGTAGCCACCAGCGCCCAGCCGTGCTCGATCACCTGAGGCAGCATCATCAGGGCGCCGGCGGTGAACGGCTCGGGCAGCAGCGACGGGGCGCACTGTTCGGCGAATCCGGTGGTGCCGTGCAGCCAGTTGATCACCGGCCAGCTTCCGGCGCCGCCGCGCGGGGTCACCACCAGGCCACTCGCCACGGCGGGAGCGCCGTTGCCGTCGGTGGTGGTGTACAGGATCCGCCAGGACTGGGCGCCCTCGGGTACGCCGCGTTCGAAGGGCTCGAAGCGGATCAGTTGGCCCGCCTGGGTGGGCATGTCCCGTGGCGGTGCGTAGAAGGCGTCCACCACCGGACTGCCCTGTCGCATCAACGCGCTGACCGTGCCGGCGGCGATCGCCACCGCGAGCGCGACGGCGGCCGCGAGGGTCCGGCGCCACCGGTGGGTCGGGGCGGCGCCGGCGGCGTCCGGGCTGTCGGAGGCCTCGGGTGGGCGGACCGCGTGCCACAGCGCCAGGATGCCGCCGATGATCATTCGCGCACCGAAGGCGATGCCGACCACGATCAGCGTGATGTCGGGCCAAGTGAGCGCCAGGACGCCGAAACCGATCCAGGCCAACCCCAAGAGCAGCGCTGCCGCGCGTGCATCGCGGGTGATCCCGCCGGAGAAGCCGCTGACAACCTGAAGCGCTCCGTTGATCAGTAGGCCCACGCCGACGGCGAGTGCGAGGGCCCGGACCGTCAGTCCCGGCGCGAGCAGCACCACGATGCCGCCCACGATCCACAGCGCGGCCAGTGCCGTTTGCCCGCCCGCGAAGGCTCCGGCGTCCCGGGCCGCCACCAGTTCGAGCAACCCGGTCACGATGAAGCCGGCGCCGATCAGGACGGCGAGCACCGCCAGCGAGGTGGTGGGCCGAATGACGATCGACGCGCCGAGTGCCGCCGCAAGAACGCCGAGAACAGCGCTCGTGCGCCGGGACAGTGCGGAGAACCGCGCCAACGACGGACGGGTGAGGCTCATCAACGAGTCCTTTCATGGACGTCCGGCGGGCCCCTGGTCGGCCCGCGGGATCCCGGGACGGTTCCTCCGGTCACCGGGGACGGTTTTCGGTCCCGGGGACGGTTCTTTCGGTCACCGGGGACGGTTTTTCGGTCACTGGGGACGGTTCTCTTGGTCACCCGGGACGGTTCTCTTGGTCACCCGGGACGGTTCCTCCGGTCACCGGGCGGGGTGGCCGTTCGCCACCACTCAACCAGAGCGCGCCGGCCGTCCTCAACGCTGAGTGGCGGCGGACCCAGCAGGGTGCGGCAGCGGGTCACGTCGAAGGTCTTGGAGTGGGCGAACATCGATACCCCGAACGTGGTGATCGGCGGTTCGCGGTAGCCGAGCATGGTTGCCGAGACGATCTCGGACGCCCGGGCGAGCGCCATCGCCGCGCCGACCGGCACCCGCCGAGTCGGACGCGGCAGGCCCAGGTCGTCCAGCAGGTCGAACAGGAACGGGTACAGCTCTACCGGTTCGCCGTTGGTCAGGTTGACCGGACCGGTCAGTCCACGCGCCGCCGCCTCTACCACGTAGTGCGCGACCACGTCCACATGGGTCAGGTCGGTCAGCACCGGCTGGGATTCCCGGCGGACCAGCAGCGGCAGACGTCCGGCCTTGGCCGCGGTGACCACCCGAGGTAACAGCACGGTGTCGCCGGGGCCGAACACCGCCCGCGGACGCAGAACGCTCCACGCGCCCCGGTAGGACTCGACCAGCCGTTCCCCGGCCAGCTTGCTGCGCGAGTAGATGTTGATCTGGTCCGCGGGGGCCGGAATGGGGGAGCGCTCGGTGATGGCAAGTTGGTCGGTGCGGGTGTAGAAGACGCTGGACGACGAGACGTAGTGCACCGGCGGGGTGCCGTGCGCTCTGGCCCACTCCAGAACGTGCCGGGTGCCGTCCAGGTTGGCTCGCCGATAGGCCTCGGGCCGAGCCCAGGGCGAGGCCAACGCAGCGCAGTGCACCACGGCGTCCACGGTCTCACCGAGGCGCAACGGGTCGGCGAGGTCGTGCCGGTGGTAGGCGTCCACCTCGACCGCCGGACGCGGTTGCCGACCCAGCCCGACCACCTGCCAGCCACGCTCCCGGGCCGCCGCGACCACCCGTCCACCCACGAACCCGTTGCTGCCGGTAACCAGGATCCGCATCCGTTCACCGTAGCCTGACCAGGAGAACCGTCCCTGGTGACCGAAAGAACCGTCCCCGGTGTCCGAAAGAACCGTCCCCGGTGTCCGAGAGAACCGTCCCCGGTGACCGAGAGAACCGTCCCTGGTGTCCAGGAGAACCGTCCCCGGTGACCGAAAGAACCGTCCCCGGGTTCGGGTTGGCGAGGCAGCGGTTCCCTCGCGGGGGCATCGTCACTAAGCTGAGGCCGGCTTATTGGCAGGGAGGACAAATAATGTCTGATGCCGTCACCCAGACCTCGCTGACTCGCTCGGAGCGGCTCGACCGGCTGCCGTTCACCCGCAAGCACGGAAAGCTGCTGGTCGGGTCGGGGGTGGGCTGGGCGCTCGACGCGATGGACGTCGGGCTGATCTCGTTCGTGATGGCGGCGCTGGCCGCGCAATGGAAGTTGGACGCCGCCACACTGTCCTGGATCGGGTCGATCGGCTTCGTCGGGATGGCCATCGGCGCCTCGCTGGGCGGGCTGCTCGCCGACCGGATCGGACGCCGTCAGGTCTTCGCGCTCACCCTGCTGGTCTACGGCATCGCCACCGGGGCGTCGGCCCTGGTCGGCAGTGTGGCGATGCTGATCGTGCTGCGCTTCATCGTCGGCATCGGCCTGGGTGCCGAGCTTCCGGTCGCGTCCACGTTGGTCAGCGAGTACGCGCCCAGAGCGATCCGCGGCCGGGTGGTGGTGGCGCTCGAGGCGTTCTGGGCGCTCGGTTGGATCCTGGCCGCGCTGATCGGCTACCTGGTCGTCCCCGGCTCACCAGACGGCTGGCGCTGGGCGCTGGCGGTCGGCATCGTGCCCACCGTCTATGCCGCCGCGATCCGCTGGGGGCTGCCCGAATCCGTCCGCTTCCTGGAATCCAAGGGACGCGTCACCGAAGCCGAGGCCGCCGTCCGCAGCTTCGAGGAGTCCGCGGGCGTCGCCCCGGTACCAAGCCCGGACGCCCCGGCGGCCGCTGCCGCAGCGACCGACTCGATCTGGTCGCCCGCCTACCGCGTCCGGACAGCCGCACTCTGGGCGGTGTGGTTCTGCATCAACCTCTCCTACTACGGCGCCTTCATCTGGATTCCGACGCTGCTGGTGCAACGCGGTTTCCCGCTGGTGCGTTCGTTCGAGTTCACCCTGATCATCACCCTCGCCCAGGTGCCCGGCTACGCGGTCGCCGCCTGGCTGATCGAGAAGTGGGGACGCCGCGCGACACTGGCCACCTTCCTGGCCGGCTCGGCCATCGCGGCGGCCGCCTTCGGGTTCGCCACCACCGAGACGATGATCATCGTCACCGGCTGCGCGCTGTCCTTCTTCAACCTGGGCGCCTGGGGCGCGCTCTACGCGGTCGGTCCCGAGATCTATCCGACCGGGGTGCGCGGCAAGGGCACCGGGGCGGCGGCCGCGTTCGGCCGGATCGCCTCCATGATCGCCCCGCTGAGCGTGCCACTGCTGCTGGCCGCCGGCGGCTCGGTGCTGGTCTTCGGCGTGTTCGGGGTGGCGTTCCTGCTCGCGGCGGGGGCCGCGTTGGCGCTACCCGAGCAGACCGGACGCGCGCTGGAGTCGTGACCCCGGTCGTCGCGTCCGTTCCGTGGTTGCTCGCGTGATTTTCCACATAGAATGCGAGACTGCCGACGGCGACTCCCCAACCAGGTCAACAAGCCAATAGTGTGGGTGTGTTCGTTTCCAACGTCTCCCGCGCACTGAGGCGCGACATCCGAGAGGAATACTCAATGAGCAATCTGACGTGGACGGAGCAGGACGCGAAGGCGGTGGACATCGCACGCGTGCTTGCTGCCGACGCCGTCGAGAAGGTCGGCAACGGTCACCCGGGCACCGCGGTTTCGCTGGCTCCGATCGCTTACCTGCTCTACGCGAAGCTGATGAAGTCGGATCCGTCCGACTCGCGCTGGCTGGGCCGGGACCGGTTCGTGCTGTCGGCCGGCCACTCGTCGCTCACCCAGTACACCCAGCTCTACCTGCACGGCTTCGGGCTGGAGCTGAACGACATCGAGAGCCTGCGTACCTGGGACTCGCTGACCCCCGGCCACCCCGAGTTCGGCCTCACCAAGGGCGTGGAGTGCACCACCGGTCCGCTGGGCGCGGGCGTGGCGAACGCCGTCGGCTTCGCGATGAGCGCCCGGCATTCCCGCGAACTCTACGACCCGTCGGCCACCCCGGGTGAGTCGGTGTTCGACCACGACGTGTACTGCATCGCCGGCGACGGCTGCATGCAGGAGGGCGTCTCGGGCGAGGCGTCCTCGCTGGCCGCCACCCAGGAACTGGGCAACCTGTTCCTGATCTACGACGACAACCGGATCTCGATCGAGGGCGACACCAAGATCGCCTTCTCCGAGGACGTCCAGGCCCGTTACGCCGCCTACGGCTGGGACACCTACCACGTCGACTTCACCAACGGCTTCACCACCTATGAGGAGAAGGTCGCCGAGCTGTACGACGTTCTCGAGCGCGCCAAGGCCGTCACCGACAAGCCGCACTTCATCAAGGTGACCACCATCATCGGTTGGCCGCTGCCGACCAAGCAGGGCGATCACAGCGTCCACGGCTCCAAGCTGGGCGGCGCCGAGATCAGCGCGCTGAAGGAGAAGCTGGGCTTCGAGGACACCCCGTTCGCGATCGACACCGCGGTGGTCGAGGGCGTCCGGTCGAACTCCGCCGCTCGCGCGAAGGAGCTGCGTGCCGAGTGGGATCCGCGCTTCGAGGCATGGCGCTCGGCCAACCCCGAGAAGGCCGAGCTGCTCGACCGGGTGATCGCCCGCGAGGCGCCCGAGGATCTGGACGCCGCCCTGCCGGTCTTCGAGCCGGGCTCGATGGCGACCCGGGCCGCCTCGGGCAAGGTGCTCTCGGCGATCGCCGGCACCGTTCCGGAACTGTGGGGTGGCTCCGCCGACCTGGCCGGCTCGAACAACACCACCATGGCCGGAGTGAACTCGTTCATCCCCGCCGACCGCAGCAGCCACGAGTTCACCGGTGCTCCCGGTGGTCGGACGCTGCACTTCGGCATCCGCGAGCACGCGATGGGCAACATCCTGAACGGCATCACGATGGACGGGCTGTCGCGGGTCTACGGCGGTACCTTCCTGGCCTTCGTCGACTACATGCGGATCACGCCGCGGCTGGCCGCGCTCTCGCACGTGCCGACCATCTTCGTCTACACCCATGACTCGATCGGCGTCGGTGAGGACGGCCCGACCCACCAGCCGATCGAGCAGATCATGGCGCTGCGGCTGACCCCGAACCTGGACGTCGTGCGTCCCGGTGACGCCAACGAGACCGCCCATGCCTGGGCGCAGATCCTGCGGACCAAGAACCACCCCGCGGCGTTGATCCTGTCCCGGCAGAACCTGCCCATCCTGGACCGTTCCGAGGATTCGGGGCTGGCCGCTGCTGAGAACACCGTCCGCGGCGGCTACGTGCTCAAGGAGGCCTCCGCAGAGGCCAAGGTGATCCTGGTCGGTACGGGCTCGGAGTTGCAGGTGGCCCTCGCGGCCGCCGAGGCCCTTGAGGCCGACGGCGTCCCGGCGCGCGTCGTGTCGCTGCCCTGCGTGGAGTGGTTCAAGGCCCAGGACGCCGATTATCAGGAGCAGGTCCTGCCCGCCGGCACCCCGAAGGTCGTCGTCGAGGCCGGCGTCGCCGTGGGCTGGAAGGACCTGCTCGGCGCCAACACCGAAGCGATCGGAATCGATCATTTCGGCGCCTCCGCCGACGGCGCTCTGCTGTTCGAGAAGTACGGCATTACAGCCGACGCGACGGCCGCGAAGGCGAAAGCTCTGATCGGCTGAAGCCGAACACACATTCCCACCGATCCGGGTACCGCGTGCGGTACCCGGATCGGTGGCGTTTTGGGGTCGGGCGGAGATATTTCTAATAATGACATGAATGTGATTTCACCTCCATTCTGGGATGTATTCGAGTGGCCGCCCGACAGGGTCAGATCTGCGCCCGGATCGCAATGTTGTACCAACCCTCGACCAAAACTGAACGACTTCTTGAACGATCCTAGGTACTGTCCTCCCTAGTGGCAGAGATTTATGAAGATTTGCTGAACGTCAACTCTCAAGGTCTCGTTTGCACTTGATATCTGACCCTCGGTAGCTAACAGGGGTGCGAGTAATGTCGAGATTGTTATCACCCCCCGTCGCGCTGCTCCTGACCGCCACCATGTCGCTGGTGGATGCCCCGGGCGTCAGCGCCGCTACCATTTCGAAGAAGGCCAAAGAGTCGTTCATCGCCAGCCTGGCGTCCCCAGCGCAACAGGCTCAGCGGAGTTACGGCGTCCCTGCGTCGGTATCGATGGCCCAGGCCATTGTCAACAGCGACTGGGGCAACTCGGCCGCGGCTGAGAAGGGCCGAAACTACTTCGGCGTCCAGTGCGCCACGAAGATGACCGCGGACCAGTTCGCGAGCCTTGCCGACGAGCAGGTCGGCAAGCCGTACGTGCTGGGCGCCGAAGCGTCGACCAGTGATCCGAACCCACCCCGGTTCGACTGTTCCGAACTCGTTGAGTGGCTGTACGGACGTTCCGGCAACCGCATCACCGATCTTGCTGCGTGGCAGTACGACGCGACCCGGAAGGTCACCGGATCCCCCAGGACTGGCGATCTGGTCTTTCTGCGCAACAATCCGGCCCGGTCCAACGGCATCGGGCACGTGGCCGTGGTCACCGAGAAGCTCGACGGCGGCGACTGGCGCATCGTCGAGGCCCGTGGTCGGGCCCACGGCGTGGTGCACACCACCCTGAGCTATTGGAAGACCCGCAACTACTACGCCGGGCTGCGCCGGTCGGCGTCGTTCTCGGTGGTGGGCAAGAGCAGCCCCGCGGCGTCCGCGGCACGGCCCTTCCAGAACGGTTGCGTCACCGTCGGCAAGGTCAGCTACGCCAAGTACAGCTCGGTTGGCGACGCCTTCGCCGCGCACGCCGCCGCGGTGGCCAAGGACTCCCGCTACGCGGATGCCCGCAAGTCTCTCGGTAACGCCGGCGCCTTCGTGAAGGCCATCGCCAAGGTGGAGCAGCCCAAGAACGCCTCTGCCTACGCGTCGAAACTGAGGGCCGTGATCGCCGAGTACAACCTGGGTTTCTACGACAATGTGGCCTTCGACCTGGTGCTGTTCCCCGGGAAGTCCGGTCCCAAGGTCACCGCGCTGCAGTACCTGCTCAGCGCCGCCGGCTACGCGGTGCCGACCACCGGAAAGTACGATTCGACGACGGCCGCGGCGGTCAGGAAGTACCAGAGATCGAAGCGGCTGGAGGTCGACGGCGAGGCCGGTCCGCGCACCCTGACCGCGCTCAGCCCGTCGCTGTCCAAGGGCGCGAAGGGCGACGCCGTCCGCGGCCTCACCACGCTACTCGCGTCCGCCGGCCAGCAGGTGGCGGCCACGTCCAGCTTCGGCGCCGACCTGGTGGCCGCGGTGAAGAGCTTCCAGGCATCGGTGAGCCTGTCGGTCACCGGCACGGTGGACGATCGCACTTGGGCCGCCCTGTTCATGACCCTGGACGGGGGGACGCCGACGGTTAGTGGCAAAGCCGCCGTGGGTCAGAAGTTGACCGCGGCCGCCGGCCAATGGGGCCCGGGCGACGTCCGGCTCTCCTACCAGTGGTATCGCGGAGGCGCGGCGATCGGCGGCGCAACCGGCAGTACCCGAACCGTGAAGGTCGAGGACGCCGGTCAGGCGCTGAGCGTCCGAGTGACCGGCACCAGGCCGTTGTATACACCCACCGTGCGCAGGTCGTCCGCCACGGCCACCGTTCCGCTGCTGAAGCTCAAGGCCGCGGGCACGCCGACGGTCTCCGGCAAGGCCAAGGTCGGGTCGACCATGACCGCAAAGCCCGGTGCCTGGGCGCCCGCCCCGGTGAGCTTCCGCTACCAGTGGTACCGCGGCACCACCCCGATCGCCAACGCCACCAAGCCGAGCTACACGGTGACGGCTGCGGACGGCGGCAGGGCGCTCAGCGTTGCGGTCACCGGCACGAAGACCGGACATGCCGCGGTGACCAGGAAATCGGTCACCACCGCGACGGTGCCACGACAGGTCAGCGGTCCCGCTCCGACCATCGCCGGTGCCGCCCGGGTGGGCTCGACCCTGACCGCCAGGTCCGGTGCCTGGTCGCCGGCCAAGGTTGCACTCTCCTATCAGTGGTTCCGTAACAACTCCGCCATCAAGGGGGCGACCAGGTCGTCCTACACGCCGGCGGTGTCCGACCTGAATGTGAAGCTCACCGTCCGGGTGACCGGCAATCACGGTGGCTATGACTCCCTGACCCGTGTCTCGACGAGCGTCACGGTGGCCAAGGGAAAGCTGACGGCGAAGACACCGGTCGTCGCCGGTACCCGCAAGGCGGGCAAGACCCTCAAGGTCCGGGCCGGCAGTTGGGGTCCGGGAGGGGTGGCGCTCAGCTACCAGTGGTATCGCGGCTCTGCCCGGGTCAAGGGCGCGACGAAGACGAGCTACAAGCTGACGTCGAAGGACCGGGGCAAGAAGGTCACCGTCGTCGTGCGCGGCACCAGGGCCGGCTACGAGACCGTCGAGAAGAAGGCCACGGTCTCGATCGCCAAGTAGCGGGCCCGCTGGCCGGCCGCACCTGTCGCCGGCCGGGCCGCGGCCGGTCGGTGGTGTCGGGGGCGCCACCGACCGGTCGCCGGCGTTGGGGCGGCGGTGCTGCTCGGATGCTGTGACCCGGGCATCGCCGTGACGGTCGGACGATCGTCGCCCGCTCCGGTGGACAGCCGCCGGTGTCCCCGCGGGGTGGCCCGATGGTGATGTCGCCGGTCGTCCGATGATCGCCCGCCTTGGTTGCCCAGTGGTCGCCGAGGCACGCTGCTCAACCCGCGACCGCCGCGGGTGCGCTTGCGATTGAGCGTGTCGAAACCCCTTGCCGGGGCACACCGGCTCAGGGTCTCGACAAGCTCGACCAACGGAGATCAGCGCTCTCCTGACGCCCGCACTGGGGCCACCGCGCCGCCGCACACCACCGGCGCCGTGCTCGGTGGCCCGGGAGCGGAACTCACCAGTCGGTGCTGGCGCAGGTGATGGTGAGGGTCACCGGCATCGTGCCGGCCGGCTTGCCGTTCTCGGTGTTGCTCAGCTTGCCCTTGGCGGTGAAGGTGGCGCCCTTCCCGGTGAGGTCGACCGAGGTGTCCTTGGCGGGTTGGGCGGCGCTGTAGGTCAGCTTGCGGGAGATCGACTCGCCGTCCTCGCCGAGGGCGATGGTGAGCGTCGACACGGTCGTCCGTCGGGACGAGAGGACCATGGTGGCCTCGACCGTTCCGAAGAAGTCATTGGCGCGGTCGGCCGCAGTGAGGGTGGGCACCCCCGCCACCGTTGCACAGGTGCCGGCGAGCTTCTTGCTGGCCGGGCTGTACAGGGCGAGCGAGCCGGTCGCCTTGACCGCGGGTTTGGCGGACGCCGTCGTGCTCGGCTGCGAACTGGGACTGCTCGGCTTCGCGTCCGGACTGCTCGGCTTGGCGCTGGGACCGTTCGATGCGGACGGGGACTCGCTCGCGGACACTGTAGGGCTGGGGGTGGCCGACGGCGACTGGGGGACTGCGGTGGGGGGCGGGTCGAGTGCAGGCGGGGTCTTGGCGCATCCGGCAGCCGTCACGGCGAGTGCCGCCGCGATCATGACCGAGATGCGTCCCCAACTGCGCCCGTCGTGGGGGCGATTGCGTCGTATCACGGTCCTCATGCTGGCTTCCGCGAGCCCCGGACGGCCCCACGACGCGCTGACGCCCGCCGATTCGTCCGCACCCCGCCCGGCCGGCGGCGCTGCACCGGGCTGCACCGGCGGCCGCCTGGCCGCATACGCTGGGCGCCATGGATCCTCTCGGCACGCTCTCCTCTTTGCTGCGCAAGTCCTCGGTCGGCGATCAGGTCATCCTCGAACTCGACCTCGATCACTCGGTGCTGAGCAACGCGCCGGCCAATCCGCTGGAGGCCTTCAAGCTGATCAACGCGCCGTCGATGCGAGCCCTCCGCGACGGCCTGCGGTCGGCCGCGACCGACCCTGCGGTCAGCGGGTTGATCCTGCACCTGGGCACCTGTCCGATCACCGCCGCGCAATGCTGCGAACTCGCCGACCTGATCGCCGGCTTCGGCGAACACAAGCCGGTCTGGGCCTACACCGAGTCGTTCGGCGAGTTCAGCAGCGGCCTGCTGCCCTACACGCTGGCCGCGCACGCCGAGAAGGTCTGGGTGCAGCCGTCCGGTGAGCTGACCCTGGGCGGCGTCCGCACCCAGATCACCCTGCTGCGCGGGGTGTTCGACAAGATCGGCGTCGAGCCGCAGTTCGGTCAGCGCAAGGAGTTCAAGACCGCCGCCGATACCTACGCGGCGCACGAGATCAGCGCCGCGAACACCGAGATGATGCAGCAGATCGCCAACTCGGTCGCGCACTGGGCCGTCGACACCATCGCCCAGCGGCGGGGCCGGACGGCCGACCAGGTCTGGGCCAGCGTCGACGCCGGCACGCTGACCCCGGATGAGGCGGTCGCGCACGGCTTGGTGGACCGGATCGGCTACCGCGACGAGGTCTACGCCGAGGCCCGGCGCGCCTGGGGCGGCGAACAGGCCGGGCTGCGGTTCGTGCACCGCTACGGAAAGGTATCGGCGGCTCGCGAACTGGTGCAGGCACGCACGAAGCCGGCCATCGCCGTCGTCGAGGTGCGCGGCGCGATCGTGTCCGGACGCCCCCAGCGCCAGGCCGGCGGGCAGCCGCTGGCGGCGTCCGAGGTGGTCTGCCAGCATCTGCGGGCCGCGGCCGCCGACGAGCAGGTCAAGGCCGTGGTGCTGCGGGTCGACTCGCCGGGCGGCTCGTACATCGCCTCGGACGCGATCCGCCGCGAGGTGCTCCGGCTGCGCGAAGCCGGCCGTCCAGTGGTGGCCTGCATGGGCGACATGGCGGCGTCCGGCGGCTACTTCGTGTCGATGCCCGCCGACGAGATCGTGGCCCAGCCGACCACGCTGACCGGCTCCATCGGCGTCCTCGCCGGGAAATTCGTCACCACCGAGATCAAGCAGAAGCTCGGCCTGGTGCTCAGTGACGTGACCGCGGGCGCCTGGGCGTCGTTCATGTCGGCCAACAGCGGGTTCAGCGACGAGCAGTGGGCGGCGCTGGATCGCCGGCTGGACGCCATCTACGCCGATTTCACCGGCAAGGCGGCTGCCGACCGCGGGATGGCGCTCGACGTTCTGGAACCGCTCGCCCACGGCAGGGTCTGGACGGGAATCGACGCCCATCGACGTCATCTGGTCGACCATCTGGGCGGCATGGGCGCCGCGATCGACCGGGCCTGCGCACTGGCCGGGTTGCGGCGCGACGACGTGGCCATCCGGTCGGTCTCGATGCTGGGCTTTCTGAAACAGTTCCGCCCGGCCGAGTCCAGCGAATCCGTCTCGGGCACCCAGGTGACGCTGCCGCGGAAGTTCGACCTGGATTCACTGGTCGAGACCGCGGCCGCCCAGCTCGGCCTGGTCGCCACCGGCGTGCTCAGCGTGCCCTTCGCCATCGAGGTGGACGCCGGCCTGGGACGCCCGTAGCCGCCGTCCTCTCGACGGATCGGCCGCCCGGTCGGTCGGCGACAGGGGAGTCGGCGAACTCCCGTAGACTGAGCCGACACCCGTTGCAGACTCTCAGGAGCACCCGTGTCCACATCCCCCGACAAACCCGCGCGCCGCGTCCGTTCTCGTGCCTGGTGGGTGGCCGGAGGTGCCCTGGTCCTGCTCGGCGGTGCCTACCTGGCCGGCTATGCGATGACAGGGGACAACACCCCGCGCAACGCCGCCGTCGCGGGGGTCGCGATCGGCGGGCTGAGTTCGGAGGCCGCGGTCGAGAAGCTGCGCTCCCAGCTGGGTCCGCGGCTCGATCGCGCGTTGACCGTCACCGCCGGCGAGCAAACGCTGCAGACGACGGCCAGCGGGCTGGGGCTCGGTATCGACTATCCGGCGACTGTCGCGCGGGCGGGCGCGGGGCGTAGCTGGAACCCCGTCCAGATGGTTACCGCGCTGGCCGGAGGCGGCGATCAGCAGCCGGTCGTCACCCGCGACCAGGACAAGCTGAACACCGCGATCGCCGGGCTGGCCGAGCGGGCCGACGCGGCGCCGGTCGACGCCGGCCTCGCCGTCAAGGGGGTCGCCGTCGTCCGGTCGGAGGGCAAGCCGGGGGTCAGTGTCCAGCAGCCCCAGACCGCGGACGCCGTCGCCGACGGCTTCGCCACCAGCACCACGGTGGCCGCCGTCGTCACCCGGGCGGAACCGGAGATCACCACGGCCGAGGCCGACCAGGTGGCCGCGGCCGTCGGCAAGCCGGCCCTGGCGTCCCCGATCACGGTCGGCACGGGCTCGTCCGGCTCCTTCGAGCTGACACCGGCGATGATCGCCGCGGCCCTGACGTTCGAGTCGTCGGACGGCACCCTCAAACCGGCGCTGGACGGCGACAAGCTGGCCAAGGCCGCCGCCAAGCCGATCAAGGCACTCGGCCTGAAGCAGCCGAAGGACGCCGATATCACCATCGCCGACGGCAAGCCGAAGATCATCCCTTCGACCGACGGTGTCGGGATCACCCCGGATGCCCTGAGCGCGGCGGCGCTCGGCGTCCTCGACAAGACGGCCGGCCGCTCGATCACGGTCGAGGCGACCGTGCAGAAACCCGAGTTCACCACCGCGGACGCCGAGAAGCTCGGCGTCAAGCAGGTGACCGGGAAGTTCACCACCTACTACCCGGGCTCGGCCTACCGGGTGAACAACATCGGCAAGGCCGCCCGGTTGGTCAACGGCACCTTGGTCAAGCCGGGCGAGACGTTCAGCATGAACGCCGCCCTGGGCAAGCGGACCGCGGCGGCCGGCTGGATGCGCGGTGGCGGCATCGCCAACGGAAGGATCGATCCGAACATCTACGGCGGCGGCATCTCGCAGGCCACCACCACCGCCTTCAACGCGATCTTCTTCGCCGGCCTCGAGGACATCTACCACAAGCCGCACTCGCTGTACTTCAGCCGCTATCCGGTGGGCCGCGAGGCGACCCTGGACTGGGTGAGCGTCGACATGAAGTTCCGCAACGACTCGCCCTACGGCGTCGTGCTGCAGGCGTGGACCACCGGCAAGGTGGGTCAGACCGGGTCGGTCACGGTGCGGGTCTGGTCCACCAAGCGCTACACGATCAAGACGTCCCCGGCCGTGCGGAGCAACTATCGGGGGCCGGGACCGACCCAGTACGACCCGTCGCCCGGCTGCGTCCCGCAGAGCGCGATGAGCGGCTTCGACGTCCGGTTCAAGCGGCTGTTCTACGAAGGCAAGAAGCTGGTGAAGTCCGAGCCGTTCTTCTGGCGCTACAACAGCCTGACGCCGGTGGTGTGCGGCAACAGGCCCTGAGGCTCGCCGGGTTGTTGGTCGAGCTGTCGGACCAGGCTCATCGATCGCCGGCCAACGCATAGGCTGACTCATCGTGAGTGCTGTGATGATGCCGGGCAAACCGGTCGCCGATGCCGTCTTCGCCAACCTCGGCCCCCGGGTCGCGGCGCTGCGGGACGCCGGCCACAACCCCGGGCTGGGCACCATCCTGGTGGGGGACGACTCGGCCTCCGCTGGCTACATCCGGATGAAGCAGGAGATGGCGGCCTCCCTGGGCTTCGGCGGGCGTCACGTGCAGTTGGCCGGCGACGCGTCCCAGGCCGATCTGGTCGGCGCCATCCGCGACTTCAACACCGATGACGAGGTGGACGCGGTGCTCATCCAGCACCCGATCCCCGCCCGCCTCGACTACGAGGCGGCCCTCGCCGAACTCGACCCCGACAAGGACGCCGACGGCGCGCATCCGTTCAACATGGGACGGCTCGCGCTCGGCATGCCCGGACCGCTGCCCTGCACGCCGGCCGGCATCGAGGCGCTGCTGCTGCACTACGAGATCCCGGTCGCCGGTCGCGACGTGGTCGTCCTGGGCCGCGGGTTCACCTTGGGGCGGCCGTTGTCGATGCTGCTGTCGTTGAAGCGTCCGGGCGGCAACGCCGCGGTGGCGGTCGTGCACACCGGTGTCCCGAACTGGGCCGACTACACCCGGCGTGCCGACATCGTCATCGCGGCGGCCGGCGTCCCCGGCATCCTGCGCCCCGAGCACATCACCCCCGGCCGGGTGGTGGTCGGCGGCGGCGTCCGCTATGAGGGCAAGCGGCTGCTGCCGGACGTCGACGAGGCCTGCAACGAGGTGGCGGGCTGGATCACTCCCCGGATCGGCGGCGTCGGCCCGACCACGATCGCGATGCTGTTCCAGAACACCGTCGAGGCCGCCGAGCGGCGCGCGGCCGGATAGCGGCACGGAGGGGTTCCGGCGTTCCCCACCTGGCAGGGGGTGGACGCCGCGACACCTTCCCCGGCACCATCGTTCGATGGAGATCCCTGAACCCCTGATCGAACCGACTCTCGTCACCCGCGAAGCCCACCCGGCGGCGGTCGTGCGGCACCGCGGCGTCCGGATGGACCAGTTGCGCGCCCTGTTCGACGAGGGATTCTCGGCGCTCGCGGCGAGCGGTGCCGTCATCGACGGCCCGGCCTTCGCCGTCTACCGCGGCGACCCGACCGCAACCTTCGACCTCGACATCGGCTCACGGTGGCCGAGCCATTGGCCCAGCCGGTGTCCGTGGGCGAGCTGACGGTGGAGGCGTCCGAACTTCCGGGCGGCGAGTTGTTCGGCCTGACCCACGTCGGTTCCTACGACGCGCTCGGCGACTCCTGGGCGCGGCTCGCCCACGCCATGGGCGAGCAGGGTCTGCGGATGTCGGCGTTCTTCGAGGTGTACGTGACCGAGCCGTCTCCCGAGATCGACCCGGCAACGCTGCGGACGGACCTGTTCTTCGTGGTCTGAGCCGGCGCCTTCGGGCCGCTTGCATATCAGCGGGCGCGCCGACACCCTCTTGACGGTCGCCATGCCAGCCGGGATGCTCGCTGTGAGCGTTCTGACGCCCATGCCCGCCGAGGTGCCCCGCACTGCCGGCAGCGCGGGCGCTCGATCGGGTTCGCCGATCAGAGAGGGACCGCCTTGTTCACCATCCGGCTCGTCACCGAGCAGTTCGCACCCAACCAGACCGTCACCATGCGCTGGGGTCCCAACTGGAACCTCGACCGCGGTGGCGTGTACACCGACGGCGCCTGGACGTTCGACCTCGATGAGACCGCCTTCGCCGACGGCATCGCCTTCAAATTCGTGCTCACCCCGGGGCGGTGGATGGACGGCGCCAACCTGTACCTGCCGCCCGAGGCGCTGGACGGCGTCCACGACTATGCCGACCGGGTCGGCAACGACTGGATCTTCCCGGCCGCCGATGAGTTGGTCACCGAGAACCCGGTGGTGGCGCAGCGGTTCTTCGCCCGCAACCTGAGCCCGGACCACGTCTACGACGTGATCGTCGTCGGTTCGGGGATGGGCGGCGGAATCCTGGCTTCGCAGCTCGCCGGGGCCGGGGCGGACGTGCTGGTGCTGGAGGCCGGCTCGTACCTGTTTCCGACCCACATCGGGAACCTGCCCCGTCGGCTCAAGGTCGGCCAGTTCGACAAACACATCTGGTCGCTGTGGCCGGACTTCAAGGTGGAGGCCTACCAGAACACGCCCGGCTCGACCTATGCGGGCGGCCAGGGCTTCAACCTCGGCGGCCGTTCGATCTTCTGGGGCGGGCTGATCCCGCGGCAGGCTCCGTGGGAGCTGACCAACTGGCCGGACGCCGTCCGTGACTACCTGCTGACCACGGGTTTCACTGCCGCCGAGGCCGCTATGAGCAGCGTCGCGCCGGACGTCGACCCCTTCCAGGCGTCCGGCCGCGCGGCGCTGGCCGCCGCAATGCCCGGCTTCACCGCCGAGGACGCGCGGATGGCCGTTCAGTACGAGGGCGCGACCGAGTTGTCGCTGGGCGCCGGCCTGTTCTCGACCGCCGACCTGCTGATGCAGGACCGGTTGCTGGACGACCCCGGGCATGTGTTGCCGACGGTGAACCTGAACACCGCCGTCTGGAGGGTGAATGTCGACCCGGCGAATCCCGCCCGGGTGACCGGGGTCACCGCATGGGACCTGCTCGGACAACGCCAGCGGACCTTTGCCGCGAACCAGGTGGTGCTCAGCGCGGGCACCACCGAGTCGGCCAAGATCGCGCTGCAGAGCGGACTTGCCGACCCGTCCGGCCTGATCGGCAAGGGCATCACCGATCACACCATCCGGTACCGGCACTTCACCCTGCCGCCCGGTTCGCCGCTGGCCAGCACCACGCAGTCGGCGAAGGTGCTGCTGCGGCATCCGCAGGCCACTCTCGCCGACCATCCCTACGCGGTGGTGGTCGAGCTGGGCGCCGATTTCAACCAGGGCCGGTTCATCAACCCCGGTCATCTGGCGCTGGAGCGCGAGGCCCGAGCCGGGTGGATGCTGTGCGAACTGGTGTTCATGCACTACGCCGATCTCGGCGCGACGCACCAGGTCGCGGTCACCGGGAACCCGGCGGACGACGTCCAGGTCACCGTGTTCCCGGCCGCACCGTCCGCAGCCGTGCTGGCCGAGACCGACGCGTTGGCCGCTCAGTTCTTCGCCGCCATCGGCGCCGAGCCGGTGCTCGGCGAGGACGGCCTCGGCCTGCAGACCGCCGCCATCGGTGGCGTGGCGCACGAGGTCGGGACCCTGCGGATGTCGGGTGCCGGCAACGGCGTGGTGGACGCCGACCTGAAGTTCCTCGCCTACGACAACCTGTACGCATGTGACAACTCGGTGTTCCCGGCTTCGCCGGCGGCCAACCCGAGCCTCACCACGGCCGCCCTGGCGCTGCGACTGGCGACGCATCTGACCGCCTGAGGAACCAACACCCTTCGCCGGTCGAGTCTGCCGAGACCCCCGAATGTGGGGCTGACAAGGGTTTCGACAGGCTCAACCGGCTGTGTCGCGGGGCCGCTGCTCAGCGGCGGACCTGGATGCTGCGGGCATTCTGCCGCGTCGCCCACCAGGCCAGGTCGACCAGCAGTGCGGGTTCGGTGACATCGGTGGTCAGCCACTCGCCCTCGACTCGAGCGCGGCGCGCGCCGTCCGACCATTCGCCGCGTCCGGGGAGCACCTCGGCGGGCGCGGGGCGTCCGGCCAACACCTCGCTGATCCGGTGCAGCTCGGGCTCTCCGGCGACCCCGGCCCGGGCAGCGAGTTCGTCCAGCAAGGCCTTGGGAGCAGAGTGGGGATCCCGGCCCAGTGAGACCGGCACCCGTCGCGCTGCCAGCACGGTCCCCGGTGCCACCTCATGCGACCGTCCGCGCCGGTCTTCGAGGGTGAGCGGTTCCAGCGCGATCACGAAGCCGATCAGGTCCGTCGCCGGGTCGGTGAGTCGCAGGCTGACCCGTTCACCGCGCCGGAGCGGGGGGTTCAAGCGGTCCAATGCGTCCATGGGCACCACCTCTCGTGCCGGCCGTGCACGCTAGAGTGTTCCACGATTCAACGAGGTTCGGAGAGGATCGAGATGACGTACATCATCACGCAGCCCTGTGTCGATATCAAAGACCTGGCTTGCGTGGAGGAATGTCCCGTGGATTGCATCTACGAGGGCAACCGAATGCTGTACATCCAGCCGGACGAGTGCGTGGACTGCGGCGCCTGTGAACCGGTCTGCCCGGTCGAGGCGATCTACTACGAAGACGATGTGCCTTCCGATCAGAAGGTGTTCTACGACGTCAACGTGCAGTTCTTCGACACCGTCGGCTCCCCCGGCGGAGCAGCCAAGACGGGGCCGATCGATGCCGATCACGAGTACGTGGTCGGCCTGCCGCCCCAAGGCGAGTGAAACTCCGCGGGCGCAGCCTGCCGGACTTCCCCTGGGACTCGCTGGCGGACGCCAAGGCACGCGCCTTGGCGCACCCGGCCGGCATCGTCGACCTGTCGGTGGGGACTCCCGTCGACCCCACTCCCGAAGTGGGACGCCGCGCGCTCGCCGAGGCGTCCGACGCGCCGGGGTATCCGACGACGTGGGGAACGCCGGCGCTGCGTGCCGCGATCCGGGCCTACCTGGCCGAGCGCTGGGGGAGCGTGGCGGTGGCCGACGAGGGTGTGCTGCCGGTGATCGGCACCAAGGAGATCGTTGCCGCGTTGCCGCATCTTCTCGGGCTCGGTGGCGGCGATCTCGTCGTCATCCCGCGGATCGCCTACCCGACCTACGAGGTGGGCGGACGCCTGGCCGGCACCGCCGTGCTGCCCTGCGACGACCCGGCTGAGATCGAGGAGCTGCGACCGGGCCTGGTCTGGATCAACTCGCCGGCCAACCCGCACGGTGAGATCCTGACCGCCGCACAGCTGGCCCGTTGGGTCCGCTACTGCCGCGAGCGCCGTGCGGTGCTGGCCTCCGACGAGTGCTACGGCGAGTTCGGCTGGGATGCCGAGCCGGTCTCGGTGCTGCACCCTGAGGTCAACGGCGGCTCGTTGGACGGCCTGCTGGCGCTGCACTCGCTGTCCAAACGGTCGAACGTGGCCGGGTACCGGGCGGGTTTCCTGGCCGGCGACGCCGAACTGGTCAGCGGACTTCGCGAGCTGCGCAAGCACGCCGGCGGCATCGTGCCCACCCCCGTCCAGGCGGCGATGACCGCGTTGCTGGGAGACCCCGCCCATGTGACTGAGCAGCGGGAGCGGTACCGGCGGCGACGCGAGGTGCTGCGGCCGGCGCTGGAGGCGTCCGGTTTCCGGGTGGTGCATTCCGAGGGCTCGCTCTATCTGTGGTGCACCCGTGGCGAGTCCGGCCGGGCCAGCGTCGACTGGCTGGCCGAGCGCGGCATCCTGGTCGCGCCGGGTGACTTCTATGGCCCCGAGTCGGGCGATTTCGTGAGGGTCGGCCTGACCGCGACCGACGAGCGGATCGCCGCTGCGGCCGCCCGGCTCAGCGCCCCCTGACCGGCGGGTCGAGTCCCGGCCGCGTCGTCAGGCCTTGAAGCCGACCGTGACGCTGCGGCCGCCACCGATCCCCGACCAGGACGCCAGCGAATGTGAGCTGTGCACCCAGTCGGCGGCGCCGACGCTGACCCGGGCGACGCCGAGCTGCCCCACCCGGGCGATCGCCAGGTTCGCGGCCGTCCAGGCGACGCTGTCGCTGTCGGCGGCCACCACGACGCCGGCATCAGAGATGCGCACCTCGACCCGTGACTTCAACGCCTTTCGGAGCAGCGCTGCCAGGCCCGCCGGATCGGGTTCGCCCGGTTTGTCGATGGTGCAGCTGAACCCGCCCGGGGTGTTCCCGGTCAGCACCGTCGACAGCACCATGGCCTTGCTGACGTGCTTGCGATACGCCTCCGGATGGCCCGAGCGCTGGACGGCCTGTGCCACGTCGTTGATGTCACCGGTGCGCCAGTTCTTCACCCGCACCAGTTCGTCGTAGAACTTGCCCGCGGAGTAGTAGGGATCCATGATCTGCTTCACCGTGCCCCAGCCCTGGCTGGGGCGCTGCTGGAACAGCCCGACCGAGTCGGCGTGGCCGTAGTCGAGGTTGCGGATGCCCGACTCCTGGTAGGCGGTGGCCAACGCGATCGTCACCGCCCGGGCCGGCAACTCCCGGGCGAGTGCGACCGACGTGATCACCGTGGCGTTGACGGCCTGCTCCGGGGTGAGCGTGACGGAGGTGCCCTCGGCGCTGGCCCGGCACTGGTCGTCCATCGGCAGCGGCTGCTTGGTCGCATTCGACCAGATCACCGCCCCCGCCCAGACGGCGCCGACGAGCAGGGCCGCGACGGCGACCAGGACGATGACGAGGCGGGACCGGTTCCGGCGCATCAGTTCGCGTGCAGCGCGGCGTTCAGTTCGAAGGACCCGCCGGACTTCGGGCGAACCTGGACGGCGCCGGTCATCGAGTTCCGCAGGAACAGCAGGCCCGGGCGTCCGGACAGCTCGCGCGCCTTGACCACGGCGCCGTCCGGCAGGGTCACCTTGGTGCCGGCGGTCACGTACAGCCCGGCCTCGATGGTGCAGTCGTCACCGAGTGAGATGCCCAGCCCCGATTCTGCCCCCAGCAGGCAGCGTTCCCCGATCGTCACCATCTCTTTGCCGCCGCCGGACAGCGTGCCCATGATGGACGCCCCGCCACCGATGTCGGTGCCGTCGCCGACCACCACGCCGGCCGAGATCCGGCCCTCGACCATTGAGGTGCCGAGCGTTCCGGCGTTGAAGTTGACGAAGCCCTCGTGCATCACCGTGGTGCCGGACGCCAGATGCGCGCCCAGCCGGACCCGGTCGGCGTCCGCGATCCGCACCCCGGACGGCACCACGTAATCGACCATTCTGGGGAATTTGTCGACGCCGAAGACCGTGAGCTGACCCCGGCCGACGCGCAGCCTGGCCCGCACCTGCTCGAAGCCCTCCACCGCGCAGGGCCCGGCGGACGTCCACACCACGTTCGGCAGGGCGCCGAAGACCCCATCCAGATTGAGTTCGCGCGGACGGACCAGCCGGGTGCTCAGCAAGTGCAGCCGCAGGTAGGCGTCCGGGGTGGAGGCCGGGGCGGCGTCGAGGTCGATCTCGACCAGCACGGTCTCGGTGCGGACGTCGCGGTCTGCGTCGTCGAGCTGGGCGGCCGCCAGGTGTTCCGGGGCGGCAGCGCCGGTGGCGGTGCCGAGTCGCGGATCGGGGAACCAGGTGTCCAGCACCTGTCCGGAGGAGTGAATGGTGGCCAGGCCCCAGCCCCAGGCTGAGCGGGTGTCGGTCATGACGGCAAGCCTAGCGGGACCGTCCCACAGCCCGACCGACCATGCCGCCGGCCGGGTCCGTCCGGAGCGAGACGACGGGCCGGAGGTGTGACGGTTTGTCGGCCGCTCTCGCTACGCTCACCCCATGACCCTCGATCCCCGTGGCGACCTGGTCGCGCTGCTCCGTGCGATCGTCGACGTCGAGTCGGTCAGCGGCAACGAGCGCGAACTCGCCGACCAGATCGAGCGGGCGATGCGCGGTTGTGCGCACCTGAGCGTGCTGCGCGACGGCGACACCGTGATCGCCCGGACGGCGCTGGGGCGCGACCAGCGGGTCGTCGTCGCCGGTCACCTGGACACGGTTCCGCTCGCCGGCAACCTGCCGTCCTGGCAGGAGGGCGACCTGATCTACGGCCGTGGCACCTGTGACATGAAGGGTGGCGTGGCGGTGATGCTCGCCGCCGCCGTGGCGCTCGAGGCGCCGTCCAGCGACCTGACCTGGATCTTCTACGACCACGAGGAGGTCGAGGCGTCGGCGAACTCGCTGACCCGGATCGCCGCGACCCGTCCGGAGCTGCTGGTCGGTGACTTCGCCGTCCTGATGGAGCCGACCAGCGCGCGCGTCGAGGGCGGTTGCCAGGGCACGCTGCGGTTCACCGTCACCACCACCGGACGCGCCGCCCACTCGGCCCGCGCCTGGATGGGGCACAACGCCATCCACGACGCGGCGGACGTGCTGGCCCGGCTCGGCGCCCACGTGCCGGAGGAACCCGAGGTCGACGGATTGCGCTATCACGAGGGCCTCAACGCGGTCGCCATCGAGGGCGGCATCGCCGGCAATGTGATCCCGGATCGCTGCACGATCACGGTCAACTACCGCTTCTCGCCACACCGCTCCATCGAGGAGGCGAAGCAGTACTGCCGCGAGGTCCTGGACGGCTACGAGCTGACCTTCACCGATGCCGCCGCGGGCGCACGGCCCGGCCTGGATCGTCCGGCCGCGGCCGCCTTCCTCGCCGCCGTCGGCGGCGCGCCGTCCGCGAAATTCGGCTGGACGGATGTGGCCCGGTTCTCCGCCCTCGGTATCCCGGCGGTGAATTTCGGGCCCGGCGATCCGTCCAAGGCACACGCCGACGACGAGTTCTGCCCGGTGGCCGACCTGGTCACCTGCCGCGACTCGGTGCTGCGCTGGCTCAGCTGAGCCGAACCGGGGGATCGACCGCGGTGGCCGGTGATCACAGCGGCGCCATGTACCCTGGCACTCGCTGACGGTCCTTCGGGAGGGGATCGCGGCGCACATCGAATGAGCCGACCGGGGGGATCGGACCATCAGCGACCTACTTGCCTTTTCTCGCCCGCGCCCGCGTGGTCGCGGCGCCCGAGTGTTCCTGCGCGTTGGCACCGGCGTGCTCGCCTGCCTGCTTGCGGCGATGATCGTGGCCGGGGCGGCCGTCGGTTCGCTGTGGCTGTCGGCGTCCGGGATCCAGCGCAGCCCGTCGCTGCTGCCCGCCAGGGATGCCTTCGGAAGCCCCGGCGTGCCCGGGTCGCTCAATCTCCTATTGGTGGGCAACGACTCGCGCCAGCCACGGACGGCCGCCACCGTGCTGCTCGTCGTCCATGTCGACGGCGCCCGTCAGCGAGTGGACGTCGTGTCCCTGCCGCGCAATCTGATGGCCCCTTCGCCCGAGGGCGGCCAGATGAGGTTGAGCGCCCGCTACGCCCACGGCGGTGCCGCGGCCCTGACGCAATCCGTCGAAGAGCTGCTCGGCATTCGCATCGACCACGTCGCGCTCACCTGGCTGGACGGGATGTCGCGGCTGATCGACCTGCTGGGCAAGATCCCGGTCGATAACCCGCTGGAGTCGCCCGGCTTCCCGCGCGGCGCGATCACCCTCACCGGTCAGGAGGCGCTCGCCTACGTCCGACCGGACAACACGTCGGCGGGCGACCTCGACCGCGCGGAGAGCCAGCGGCTGGTGTTGCAGGGCATCCTCGAGCGGCTGCTCACCAGCAAGGCGCTGCTCAATCCGGGCACCGTGAAGGCGGTGCTGGACCAGTTGGCCGGTGACATCGTGGTGGATGCGGGCCTTGATGCCCGCGTCATGGTGGAACTCTTCGTCGACCTGCGGCTGCGGTCGACGCAACGGCGGCCCGAAACGGTCAAGCTGCCGACCATGGGCGGCGGCGTGACGGCGGCGGGCTTGAGCTACCTGCTGCCCGATCAAGCCCGCGTCACGGCGCTGGGACGGGCGTTGAACACCGACGCCATGGACGTCTGGGGCCGTTGACGAAGTGTCCCCACTACGCTGTCCGGCGTGAGCAAGCGCACGCGCACCCAGGGCCCGGTCATCCGGCGCGAGGGGCAGGTCCAGCCGACCACCACCGATCAGCGGCTGCTGGCCGGCAAGGGCGATGCAGGTTGGATTCACAGCGACCAGTGGCGCATCCTGCGGATTCAGGCCGAGTTCGTCGAGGGCTTCAGCACACTCGCCGAGCTCGGTCCGGCGATCGGTGTCTTCGGCTCTGCGCGCACGCCCAAGGACAGCCCCGTGTGGCAGTCCGGCGTCGAGATCGGACGCGGCCTGGCGCATGCCGGTTTCGCCGCGATCACCGGGGGCGGGCCGGGCATCATGGAGGCGGTAAACAAGGGCGCGGCGCAGGCCGGTGGGGTGTCGGTCGGGCTCGGCATCGAGCTGCCGTTCGAACAGGCCCTGAACAAGCACGTCACGCTCGGCATCAACTTCCGCTACTTCTTCGCCCGCAAGGTGATGTTCCTGAAGTATTCGAAGGGTTTCATCGTGATGCCGGGCGGTTTCGGCACCTTCGACGAACTCTTCGAGGCGCTGACGCTGGTGCAGACGCGCAAGGTGACCTCGTTCCCGATCGTGCTGTTCGGCACCGTGTTCTGGCAGCCGCTGCTGGACTGGATCCGCGCGTCGGTGCTGGCCGGCGGCTACGTGTCGGAGGTGGATCTCGACCTGCTGATGGTCACCGACAACGTCGACGAGGCGATCCGCTGGGTCACCGGTCCGGGCGTGACCGGCGTGGGTGTGACCGGTAACGGTACCTGAGCGGGAGGTGTGGCATGGAGTGGGTGTTGTGGATGATCGCCGTCGGGGTGCTCGGCCTGGCGGCCGTGGCGGCGTCCGGTCGACTGGGTGAGCTGCCCGGAACCGTGACCGATACCCCACGACCGCATGTGCCGACCGGGCCGGTGACCGGTGACGATCTGCGGGCGTTGCGATTCGCGGTCGTCCCACGCGGGTACTCGATGGACCAGGTGGACGGGCTGCTCGACCGGTTGGCGCGGCAACTCGACGCCACCTCCACGACCCGCGACCCGGCGCCCGTCGTACGGGCGCCGTCCGAGGTGTCCTACGCCCCGCCCCCCGCGATCGGCGAGGGCGAGCCCCAGGCGGCCGTCACCGACCCCGCGGTGGGCGGTGCGTCCGAATCCCCCGCGTCCCGACCCGAGCCGGAGACCGCGCGGAAGCCGGCCGAACCCGATGACGAGCGACCGGCGTTCTTCCGGCCGGCCGGAGAGGGCGAGCCACGGCGTTGACGGCCCTTCCGCGGTTCGGAGGAGTTGACACCGCGATCCCCGGGCCGGCCGGGCGGCCTCCCGGCAACCTCCATCGGGTTCTGGAATAATGGGCCCCGGTAAGTCCCCAACAGAACGAGGGTGAGCAATGGCAGCAATGAAGCCGCGGACCGGCGACGGACCCATCGAGGTGGCCAAGGAAGGGCGCGTGATCGCCATGCGGATCCCGGCCGAAGGCGGCGGACGTTTGGTCATCGAGATGAACGCGGCCGAAGCGGCCGAACTCCTCGAGGCACTCACGGGTGTCGTCAACCCTGCCTGAGCGCGCCGCTTTCCAAGCCAATTACGAAGGCCCCCGGGTATTCCCGGGGGCCTTTCGCTACGTCGGAGTTCCGGGTCTCATCGCCGGCCGCGCACGTCGTGTGTTGCGCAGGCCGTTGGTCGAGTTCGTCGTTGGTCGAGCTTGTCGAGACCCATGCGCGACGTACCCGCCGGCGAGCTTGCCGAAACCCGAGCCAGCGAGTCACGACAAACTCAACCAGCGATGTCCGTCAGCTGTTGTGGGCGGCGATCGCCTTCTCGTAGACCTCGACGGTCTCTTGGGCGATCTTCTCCCAGCTGAACTCGTCGATGCAGCGCTGACGCCCGGCCAAGCCCATCTGGCGCGCCCGGTCGCGGTCGCGGGTGAGCGTGTTGACGTTCTCGGCGAACTTGGCCTCGAACCCCTTGACGAACTCCGGGTCGCCGGCCTGGGCGGGGTCGTAGTCGACCAGCAGGCCGGTCTCGCCGTCCACGACGACCTCGGGGATGCCGCCGACGGCAGAGGCCACCACCGGGATCTCGCAGGCCATCGCCTCGAGGTTCACGATGCCCAGCGGCTCGTAGATCGAGGGGCAGGCAAACAGCGTGGAATGGGTCAGCACCTGGCGCACCGCGGCCCGGGGCAGCATCTCCTGCACCCACTTCACACCGCTGCGGGTCTTGTTCAACTCGGCGAACGCGCCGTCGAACTCGGCAGCGATCTCGGGGGTGTCAGGAGCGCCGGCGAGCAGCAGCACCTGGGTGTCGGGATCGAACTGCTGAGCGGCCCGGACGAGGTGGATCAGGCCCTTCTGCCGGGTGATCCGGCCGACGAAAGTGACGATCGGCTTGTCGCGGTCGACGCCGAGCGAGTCGATCACGTCGGTGTTGGCGTCCGGCTTGAACTCTTCGGGATCGATGCCGTTCTTGACCACGTGGATGCGTGCCGGGTCGATCGTGGGGTAGGCGTTGGTGATGTTGGTGATCATCGCAGCCGACACAGCGATCACGGCGTCGGCCTGGGTGAAGGCGGTCTTCTCGATCCACGAGCTGACCCGGTAGCCGCCGCCCAGCTGCTCGACCTTCCAGGGCCGGTCGGGCTCCAGCGAGTGCGCGGTGACCACGTGCGGCACGTCCTGGAAGTGGCCGGCGACGATGCCGGCGAACTGGGCGTACCAGGTGTGCGAGTGGATGACGTCGACCTCGGGGATGGCGGCCGCCATCGAGACATCGGCGCCCAGGACACGCAAAGCGGCGTTGGCACCGGCCGGGTAGTCCTCGGCATGCGCCGTCGCACCTTCGCGCGGCTCTCCCATGCATTGGACGTCGACGGACTCGGTGAACTTGCGGAGCTGGGGAACCAGCTGGCCGACGTGCACGCCGGCGCCTCCGTAGATGTGCGGCGGATACTCACGGGTAAGGATGGATACACGCAGTGACATGCAGGGATCGTTGCACACCGCACCCATGCCAGGGGAGTGCTGTGCCGGGGCCCGGGACGTCAGCCGTGCGATATTTCGTCGGATCGGACGCCGCGGTCGCGAGACTCGGCTGAGAATTTCTTCCCGAGGACTGTCCCGGAGGTGCGGCGGCCTCTATGTTCGGATCATGACCAACCCGACCGTTCTCTCCATCGTCCTGGCGGGCGGTGAGGGCAAGCGCCTGATGCCACTCACGGCCGACCGAGCCAAACCGGCCGTGCCGTTCGGTGGCACCTACCGGCTGATCGACTTCGTCCTCTCGAACCTCGTCAACTCCGACCTGACCAAGATCTGCGTGCTGACCCAGTACAAGTCGCACTCCCTCGACCGGCACATCACCGTCACCTGGCGGCTGTCGCCGATGCTGGGCAGCTATGTGACCTCGGTGCCGGCGCAGCAGCGCACCGGCAAGCAATGGTTCCAGGGCAGCGCCGATGCCATCTACCAGTCGATGAACCTGATCAACGACGAGGACCCTGACTACGTGGTGGTGTTCGGGGCGGACAACATCTACCGGATGGACGTCTCGCAGATGCTGCGGGCGCACATCGATTCCGGCCTGGATTGCACCGTGGCAGGCATCCGGGTGCCGCGCCAGGAAGCGACCGCGTTCGGCGTCATCGACGCCGACGCGAACTCCAAGATCAAGAGCTTCCTGGAGAAGCCGGCAGATCCTCCCGGACTGCCCGACAGCCCGGACGAGTCCTTCGCGTCGATGGGCAACTACATCTTCACCCGCAAGGCGTTCGTCGAGGCGCTCAATGACGATGCAGCATCCGACACCAAGCACGACATGGGCGGCAACATCGTCCCCGACTTCGTCAACTCCGGCCGTGCCGGGGTGTACGACTTCACCCGCAACGAGGTGCCCGGCGCCACCGAGCGCGATCTCAACTACTGGCGCGACGTGGGTACCATCCAGGCCTACCACGCCGCCCACATGGACCTGATCTCGGTCGACCCGGACTTCAACCTGTACAACCGCAAGTGGCCGATGTTCACCGATCAGGTGCAGGCACCGGGCGCCAAGTTCACCCTGCGCGGCAACGCCGAGGACTCGATCGTCAGCGCCGGTTGCATCATCTCCGGCGGCGACGTCGACCGCTCGGTGCTGTCGCCGAACGTGATGGTCGACAAGTGGGCGAAGGTCGAAGAGTCGATCGTCTTCCCGGGCTGCCGGATCGGTCGCAACGCGGTCGTCCGGCGGGCCATCCTGGACAAGAACGTGCACGTGCCGGACGGCGTCGAGATCGGCGTCGACCCCGAGCACGACAAGGCGCGCGGCTTCTTCGTCGAGGACGGCCTGACCGTGGTGCCGAAGAGCTTCCCGATCCCCAGCCCGTAACCGAACGCTCAGCAGTCCCGACGGCCGGCCCGCACCTCCGGGCCGGCCGTCGCGGCGTCCGGGCTTGTCAGCCACGCCGAAACCCCTGCCTAACTACTTCGACCTGAAGAAGTCGGTTCGTTGGGATCGGTCGGGTTTGGGCTGTTCGGGCGGGTTGGTCTGGCCCGGTGCAGGGGTTGGCCTTGGGGGCTGGTCAGGCGGTGAGTGCGGCGATTTTGGTGAGGTTGTGGGCGAGGGTGCCGTGTCCGGTCCAGGTGCGGGCGCCTTCGAGGGTGTCGATCATGGTGCGGTTCCAGCCGTAGTTGCGTTTGAGGTGGCTGATCCGGCCCTCGCTGCCGGTGCGCCATTTCACGATCTGGCGGAAGCGTCGTTGTCGTTCTTCGGCTTGTCGGGCTTTGCCGGGTCTGCCCTTGCGGGGAATCACGACATGGGTCACGCCGGCCTCGGTCAGAGCGTCCTCGACCGGTTGCTCGCCGTAGCCGCGATCGGCGGTCACGGTGGACGGGGTCTTCCCGGTGCGTTGCTTGACGCGGTTCATGGCGGGGGCGAGGCGGGGCCCATCAGGCGGGTTACCGGGTTGCACGTCGTGGTCGAGGATGATGCCGTCGGCGTTGTCGACGACTTGGGCTTTGTAGCCGAACTCGACGGGTTTCCCGAGCCGGCCTTTGGCGATCGGGCGGGCGTCGGGATCGTGCAGACTGACCCTGCGGGACGCGCCGGCCGGCATGCTGCCGGCCAGGCGTTGCCGGGTCTGTTCCACGATCTGCCCGGTGGCCTCGATCAGGTCCCGTAAATGGTTCACGGCCCGCACCAGCCGGCCCCGGCGCCGTCCCGCGACCGGATCGGTCACCCCGGCAGCCTTGCGCTGAGCGGCGTCTGCTTTGGCTTTCCGGATCGCGCGCATGGCGTTGCTGAGGAGCCGGCGGGCCTCAGCAGCGGTGGTTGCGGCCAGGTCGGCCAACTCGGCGTTCCGGCGCGCCACCACCGCCAAAGCCTGCTCACGGGCCTGAGCGGTGCGGGTGCGGAGCTTCGCGTTCAACTGAGCGTGTCAGATGGTTTGTGTGAGGGGCTGTGCTCCTGACTGATCGGGAGACACTGATGACCATGATTGACAAGCGGACGCGTGAGGAGCGTCGGCGTGCGCAGCGTGAGGGCGTGGAAGCGCTCG
>WBZS01000137.1_pt1 | contig 141634 bp, 115 predicted proteins | sample 5204201 | NCBI WGS metagenome assembly WBZS01 (sample SAMN12344357, study PRJNA552823) | activated sludge metagenome | biome: Activated sludge suspended growth; feature: Nitrification reactor; material: Wastewater; isolation source: activated sludge from nitrification reactor of wastewater... | reverse complement strand
CAACGGGACTTGACCCGAAATTGGGGGTCAGTGGAAGCCTGAACCGCTGAAGTGCACAGGTGGGGCACGCCCTACGGCGCGGCTGGGGCGGCCTCGGGGTGGCTGTTGTTGTGGCAGCCGCCCCGGGCATGCCGCCGCTCGCAACCGGTCTCGCTCGCTGTGCTCGCTCGACGGCCAGTCCTATCCGCGCTCGCTCGCGGCACGCCCGACGCGGCTGCCTTGCTTATTTGCCTGCTGCTGGAGTTCATTTGAGCGGTGTGGGCTTTCAGTGGTGCCCGAAATTGGGGGTCAGTGGAAGCCTGCACCGCTGAAGTGCACAGGTGGGGCTCGCGCGCGGCACGCCCTACGGCGCGGCTGGGGCGGCCTCGGGGTGGCTGTTGTTGTGGCAGCCGCCCCGGGCGTGCCGCCGCTCGCAACCAGTCTCGCTCGCTGTGCTCGCTCGACGGCCAGTCCCATCCGCGCTCGCGGCACGCCCTACGCAGCGGGCCGGCTCCGCTTCAGTCGCCCTGGGAGCCCCAGTAGCCGTCGGGTGCGAACAGTTCCGCGAGGCAGTCCTCGAGGATTCCCGCTTCGAAGGCCAGGTCGAGCACGGTGTACCGGTTCCGGATCACCTGTGCCGCGCGATAGGACGCCAGGAGGTCGGCGAGCGTGAGCCCGACATCGCGCGGGTGGGTGGGGGCGCCGAGCAGTTGCAGTTGGGCGGCGAACTGCGCCGCCGGCTGTATCTGGTCGCGGATCTCGACTGACAGTGTCGGCCACACTTCGCGAAGCCGCTCGAGGCGAGCGCGCAACTGCTCGGCGGGTGCGTACTTCTTTTGTGACTGGACGATCGCTTCGGAGACAAGATCGGCGTTGGTGAACACCGTGCGGACGTGCTCCTCGATCCCGGCGGGTGAAGGCCAGTCGGCGAGGCGGGCGTCGATGTCGAGGCGGGTGAGGTCCCGTTGGAGGATCCGCTCGTAAAGGGCCGCGATCGCGACGGTGCCCAGACCCACCTTGAGGCCGTGCGACAAGGGGGGATCCCAGTCACCGCCGATGTCCTGCATCTCCCACAGGTGGCTCATGATGTGCTCGGCGCCCGAGCCTGGCCGCGACGAGTTGTATGCCTGGATCGTCAGCCCCGACAGGACGAGGGCCTGGGCGAGTTCGGCGGTGGCGTCCGGGTCGCCGGCGGCGATCTCGGCCGCTCGCGACAGGGCGTGCCGGAACGGTTCCTGCAGGAACGGCCACACCCGCCAGTCGATGGGCTCAACGCCCAGCCGGTCGGCGATCAGCCAGCACGCCCCGGACGGGATCTTGCCGATGAGATCGCCGTACCCGCTTGCTCGCATGATGGCGGGAGCACCGCCCAGCACCCGTGAGTCCGCGACCAGCGCGACGGGTGCCGCACACGGCAGGTTCTTCTTGTAGCCGGAGACCGTGATGGGTGCTCCGGCCGCGACGTAGCCGTCCATCGAGGAGGCCGTACCGACGACCATGTACCGGCGCCCCAGCAGGTACGAGGACCGTTTGACCAGGTCGTTCATCGTTCCCGAACCCACCGCGACCGCGATTGCGTCCAGCGGCTCAAGGAACGCCTGAACCAGTTCGACGTTCTCCTGCTTCGCCTTCACCCGCTTCGGGTTGCCGGGGACGATGAACGGATCGAGCACAGTGCGTCCACTCTCGCGGAGCAAGGCGTCGACTCGCCGGCCGACCACCTCCCACGTGATCTCGTCGGCCACGACCACAGCGGCGGCGTCACCGAAGAACTCCGCGAAGACATCGGTGAGCTGATCGAGGGCGGTGGGGCCGACTACGACCCGCTTCGTGTCGGTGGCGATGGCGAGGCAGTCGTCGATAACGGTCACTTCAGTCCTGTTCTAACGGGTTCTCAAGAGGGGGTGAGGTCGTAACAAGGCGACGACCGCAGGCGGGGTCACCGCCTGCGGTCGTCGGATGAATCAGATCTCCTGGCCGATCTTCTTCGTCCAGCCCTTGGTCATCTCGCGGGCTTCGAGCCAGCCGGCGTAATGGGTGTCAGCCCAGTCCTTGGTGGCTTGGGGCTCGAACACGCGCTCGACCTCCCAGTGCTCGGCCAGTTCGTCGAGGTCGGCGAACATGCCCACGGTCATGCCCGAGTTCAGCATGGTTCCGAAGATGGTGGCCTCGGGGTTCTTCGGCCGAACGACCGGAATCTGCAGGATGTCGGCTTGCAGCTGGCACAGCAGGTTGTTCCGGACGGCGCCGCCGTCGACGCGGAGTTCGGGGATTTCGTACAGGTTGCCCGCCTTGAACGCCTCGATGATGTCGCGGGTCTGCAGCGTCATACCCTCGACCGCCGCGCGAACGATGTGGAGCCGGGTCGTCGCGTTCGACATGCCGACGATCGCGGCGCGGGCGTAAGGATCCCACGTCGGGGCCGAGAGGCCGGTGAAGGCGGGCACCAGGTAGACGCCCTGGGTGTCGGTGACCTGCCCGGCGTACCACTCGGAGTCGGCGGCGTTGTGGATGAGCTTCATGTCGTCACGCAGCCACTGCATGACCTTGCCCATGGTGAAGAGCACGCCCTCGATCTCGTAGGTCGTCTCTCCCTTGACCTTCCAGCCCACGGACGGGGTGAGGCCCGGGACGCGCTGCGGTTCGTGTCCGCAGTTGATGTTGAACACGCCGGCGGTGCCGTAGGTCATCTTGCAGAGGCCCGGCTTGTAGGCGGCTTGTCCGAAGAGGCCGGCCTGCTGGTCGCCGAGCACCGACCCGATCGGGACGGGGGACCCGAAGGTGGGTTCGATGTCGCCGAAGATGGCGTCGGAGGGGACGATCTCGGCCAGCATGTGCTTCGGAATGCCGTAGCCCGCCAGGAGTTCGTCATCCCACTGCAGGGTCTTGAGATCCATCATCATGGTGCGGGCGGCGTTCGACACGTCGGTCTTGAAGGACTTGCGCCCGGTCAGGTTCCAGATGAGCCAGGTGTCGATCGTGCCGGCAAGAAGCTCGCCCTTCTCGGCCCGCTCCTGCGCACCTTCGACGTGCTCGAGGATCCACTTGATCTTGGACGCCGAGTAGTAGGCGTCGGGGATGAGGCCGGTCTTCTCTTCGATCGGCAGGCCCATCTCGACCCAACGCTCGACGACGGGGGTGGACTGGCGAGACGCCCACACGATGGCGCGGTAGATCGGACGGCCCGTGTCCTTCTCCCACACCATGGCGGTCTCGCGCTGGTTGGTGATGGCGCAGACGGTGAGATCGGAGGGGCCGATGCCTGCCTGCCGCATGGCAGCCCGAGCGGTTTCGTACTGCACGGTCAGGATCTCGTTGGGATCGTGCTCGATCCAGCCGGGCCGCGGGTAGTGCTGGGTGAGTTCGGCGGCGGCGAGGCCGAGGATGTTGCTGTTCTCGTCGATGACGAAGGTGCGCGCACCTGTCGTGCCCTCGTCGAACCCGAGGATGTACTTTGCCATGGAGGACCTTTCAGCAGTGAAAGTGGCCGTTGGGGACGGCTCGAATGGAAGTAGGCTAACCGCAATTGAACCGAGCGGTGGACAAGTTGTAAATACTCGTACGACCTGGGCGCCGCATGTGGAACTGGAGCGCGGGCCCGGGTTCTGTGCCCGGCCCCCCGACCCACTCGAGAACCTACTCCTGGATGCCCCACAGGCCAATGGCCGTCGCCAACTCCGGGCTGTCCGTTGCCGCATCCCGCAGATCGACGTTCTGCTGAACGGCTGCGATCGCCTGCTTGAACGCGCGCACCCCGGCGGCCGGACCGTGAGGATGGCCGGCGATCGAGCCGCCCGCCCCCAGGATGATGTCGGAACCGAGGTCGTCCATGTACCGCTTCACGGTTCCGGGGTGGACGCCGCCGCCGATGACCGGCATCGCGGGCATCACCTCGGGCCTCTGGTTGGTGATGGCCTGCGCGGTCTGCAGGTAGGACAGACGGCGCATCGGGTAGCCGCCGTACGGGGTCGTGAACAACACCATGTCGCAGCCGGCAAGGCGCGGGAACAGGCCGGATCCAAGTGCGGTGGTCAGGCCCGAAGTGGGGCCCTCGAAGAACATGCCGGAGCCGGCGAAGTGACCGAGGATCGGCACGCCGACTGCGTCGCGCAGCGCTGTGACGGTGCCGTAGCCCACCGTCGCATAGGTCACCATGATCGCCTTGGCTCCCGCATCGACGGCTGCCTTCGCGGTGTCGATGATCTTGCTGGGGCTGTCGCTGACGTTGGCTATGAACAGCGTCTCGTGTCCCGTTTCCTCATAGGCCTGCCGGGCGGCCTGGGTGTAGGCCCGGACGCGATCGGCGATGGGGGAGAACGGCGGGTTGCCCAGCAGTTCGTCGTCCTTGATGAGGTCGATGCCGCCCATCGCGACGTTGCGGAAGATCTCGGCACCGGCCGCCGGAGAGAGTCCCGTGCACGGCTTGATCATGTTGAGCAACAACGGCCGATCGTGGACGCCCACGAGGTCGCGAATCCCGGCGATGCCGTGCTTGGGTCCGCCGAAGTCTCGCGCCAGGGAATCGGGAAGCTGCAGGTCGACGAGTTTGGCGGTCACCGAGGTGGAGGCGTCGTTGCCCAGCAGGGTGGTCAGCAGCATCGGGAAGTTGGCCCCGAAGTTGATCGTCGGCAGCGCGATCGTCAGGAAGTAGCCGAGCCGCTCAGGGGCATCAGGGCCGTCCACGTCGATCGGCGGTACCTGCAGGATCTGGACGACGCGGCCACTGTGCCGTTCACGCATCTCCTCGGTGACCCCGGGAACCTCGATCCAGGTGCCAATGGTTTGGCCCACCGCGAAGGCGCGACTCTTGGCCAAGACGTCAACTTTGGCGTCCAATTCGAGGAAGTACGTTGCTAGCAGGTAGTCGTGTTTGCGGATAGTCTCGATAGGCACGTGCAGGTCGAACGCCATGAGTCCCCCTATGGGTCTGGTCTATACAAGCACATACATGTATAGTTGAAGCGTATTCTAGATGACTCGAAGGAGAGTGTGTCTCTACATGTTGCCCGAGCAATTGATTGGATGTAGCTCCAAGAGCTACTTTTCGCTGGCCGACGCCCAGAATTGGGCAGCGACGGTCCGGGCGAAACTGCTTGAGGACGGTGGCGACGGCGTCTACCTCTGCGTTCCTTACCCGCTGGTACCCATGTTCAAGGAGGCGTTCGCGGGCACGAAGGCGGACGTCGGGGTACAAGACGTCTCCCAGTTCGGTCCCGGGGCCTACACGGGCGAGGTGAGCGCAGAACTGCTGGCCGAGATGGGCGTCCGGTATGTGATGCTCGGGCACCCCGAACGCCGCCGGTACCTGGGCGAAACCCCGGAACTGATCGGCAAGAAGACCAAGCGCGCAGTAGAGGCCGGCCTCGTGCCCATTCTGATCGTCGGCGAGAGCAACCCCGACGACGACCCGCGACCCATCATCCAGGCGCAATGCGCGGCCGCTCTGGGCGGTCTGCCGGAAGGCGCCGAGGTGCTGATCGCCTATGAGCCGGCGTGGGCGATCGGTCAGCCAGAACCCGCGCCGCCCGCGCACGTTGCCAAGGTGGTCACCATCGTGCGTGAGGTCCTGTCGGAGTTCAGCGCAAGCACCCGCATCGTCTACGGCGGCAGCGCCGTGATCGGAACCTTCTCCACCATCTCCGAAGCGGCGCATGGCGGTCCGGGCCTGCCGGACGGCATCTTCCTGGGCCGCGGGGGGCTGGACCCCAAATCGTTCATCGCCACGATCGAGGAAGTCCGGGCCTCCGGTTCTTCCCACTAAGGAGAAAGTGTCATGTCATTCGGTAACACGCTAGAACTGGTCAAAGCTGCCCAGGCTGGCGGCTACGCGATTCCCGCAGTCAACATCGTGGACGAATTGTCGATGCGCGCGGTGGTCGAGGCAGCCGAGCAGGCCAAGTCCGCGATCATCCTCCAGACGTCCGTCAAGACGGTGAAGGCCTCCGGCGCCGAGCCGCTGGCCTTCCTCGCCCACTACCTCGCAGACCGCTCCAGCGTCCCGGTGGCCCTTCACCTCGACCACTGCCCCGATCGCGCCGTCATCACCACTGCCGTCAACAACGGCTGGTCGTCTGTACTGTTCGACGCGTCCGACCGCGACTTCGACGACGCCGTCCGTGAAACCGCGGAAGTGTGTGAAGAGGCACACGCCAAGGGGCTGTCGGTCGAGTCCGAGATCGAGAACATCGTCGGAGTCGAGGACGGCGTCGGCAGCGACGAGATCAAGCACGCTTACTCGGTCGCTACTCTCGTCCAGGCCGCACAGGCGACAGGCACCGATCTCCTGGCCCCCCAGTTGGGCACGGCGCACGGCCTGTACAAGGCCGACCCGGTGCTGCGTTTCGATCGGGTGAGCGAAATCCGCAAGATCAGCGACATCCCCGTGGTGCTGCACGGTGGCACGGGCTTGTCGGCTGACGACTTCGCCAAGTTCATCTCGGCCGGGGTCTCGAAGATCAACATCTCGACCGCACTGAAACTCGCCTACATGAAGTCGGCACAGGCCTACCTCGCGGAGTGCGAGAAGACAGGCAAATGGGAGCCCGTGAAGATGTTCGACGCGATCAAGAACGCCCTCGTGACCGAGATCGGCGCGCACATCGCCCTGTTCGGGTCCGGAGGCAAGGCCTGATGCCCAAGGGACTGCTGCTCGACTGCGACGGAGTGCTCGCGGACACCGAGGAATTCGGGCACCTGGTTGCCTTCAATCAGGTCTTCGAGGAGATGGGCTACCCCTTCCGCTGGAGTAAACAGGAGTACGCCGAGTTGCTGAAGGTCGGAGGTGGCAAGGAACGGACGATGAAGTACGCCCAGCAGACCGGGACGGACCTGGGCTTCGACGGGGATGTCCGGGCGGCAGCCACCGAGATCCACCGGCGGAAGACGGAGATCTACATCGAACTGGTGACCGAAGGCAAGCTCCCCGAACGGCCGGGCATTCGGCGGCTTGTGAACGAGGCCCTCGCGGCCGGTTGGACCGTTGGCGTGGCTTCGACCTCGGCGTTGCCCAGCGTGACGTCGGTGCTGAAGTCCTCGATCGATGCCGAGGCGTTCGAGCAGGTCGCAGGCATCTTCGCGGGCGACATCGTCCAGGCCAAGAAACCGGCACCCGACGTGTACCTGCTCGCCGTCGAGGAGTTGGGTCTGGACCCCGCTGAGGTCGTCGTGATCGAGGACTCCACGGCGGGCGCGGCGGCTGCCGCGGCCGCTGGGCTCGTCCACGTCGTCACCATGAGCTCGTTCACGGGGGACGACGAGTTCCCCAAGGCAGTGACCGTCATCGACAAACTCGGTGGTCCCGGTGATCCCGTCACCATGCGCGAAGGCCTTGACCTTCGCAACGCAGACGGCTACATCGATCTCAAGTCGCTGGAGAAGGCACTGGCTGCCCGCTGAACTGGGCAACAGCCGGCTGTGGGCATGGTCGTCCGCGGCCGGCTGTTGTTTGCCCTTCGTCGGTGGCGGCCCGAGTGGTTGGACGCGGACCAGGGCAGGTCAGATCGTGTAGTTGAACTGGAGCTTGATCTTGTCGCCGCGGAAGACGACCTTGGAGTGCTCGAAGGTCGTGCCTGCGGGTGTGGAGATGGTCTGCTCCAGCAGCAGCAGGGCGCTCCCCCTGGGGATTCCGAGCGCCTTCGCCTCAAGGCTCGTGGCCTTGATGATCTCAAGGGTCTCTTCGATCTCGCCCATCTGCAAGCCGTAATTCTCTGCCAGCGCGACGCACAACTGCACGTCGACGACGTCCACCAGTTCAAGCCCGGGAGCCAGTGCCTGCGGCACCGCTGAGGTGTGCAAGCTGATCGGCTCACCGTCGGCTAGCCGGACGCGGCGGATCAGGTAGACGGGGGATTCGACAGCGACGCGCAGCGCGCGGGCAGTGCTCGTGTTCGCGGGTAGGAGTTCGCGACTGATCAGTTGTGTTTGGGTCTGGTAGCCCTGCTGCTCGAGTTGCTTGCGGATGCCCTGGTAACCGGTGGGGGAGCGGGTCTTGATCTTCTGTGGCGTGACGAAGGTGCCCTTACCCTGGACGCGGAACAGCAGCCCTTCGTTCGCCAGTTGGGCGATGACCTGCCGCGCGGTCATGCGGCTCACGCCGTAGATCTGGTTGAGCTCGTTCTCGGACGGGATCTTTTGCTGCGGCTGCCACTCGTTGGACTCGATCTTCGAGCGGAGGATGTTGGACAGCTGCACGTACAGCGGAATGGCGCTGTCGCGGTCCAGCAGCTGTGTCATTGCCTCACCGGATTCGATAGGTTGTACCTGATTGGTCTGAGCATATCAACATGTGTTGGAAGTTCAGGGGAGCGTTGACCTGTGCGGACATCGCTCCGTAAAGTTAGTAACACGAATATACTTGTCTATAGTTGTATAGACGTCTTACCGCCAAGGCCGGTTGGTGAGGTCCCGCGGTAACCGCCGCGTCTACGAACGATGGGGAGATAAATGCCCGATATCACGCCGCTATCAGCCTCCGCACCCTGGGTGGAGCTGCGCACTACAGACGAAGACTGGGAGGCAGTCGACCCTAAGGTCCTGTTGAACATGCTGGCCCAACAGCAGCTGATCCGGGCCTTCGAGGAAGAGGTGCTGGATCTTGCCGGCCAGAAGCTCATCAACGGCCCTGCTCACTCCAGCATCGGCCAAGAGGGTGCCGCAGTCGGGTCCGCGTTGCCACTGGTGGCCGCCGACCAGATCAACGGTTCCCACCGGGGCCACCATCAGTTCCTGGCCAAGGCAGTAGCTTTCGTGCAACCCGAGGGCCTGGAGCCACTCGCGAAGTACAGCGACGACGTCCGCACGGTCATCTACCGCGCGATGAGCGAGATCGCGGGCTTGAAGGCAGGGTTCTGCAACGCACGCGGCGGCTCGATGCACTTGCAGTGGAAGGACGCAGGCTGCATGGGCACCAACGCCATCGTGGGTGGCGCCGTGCCCTTCGCGCTCGGGTTCGCCTGGGCGCATAAGGCGGCCGGCACCGACAACGTCGCGGTCAGCTACTTCGGTGACGGCGCCGCGAACATCGGTTCGGTGCTCGAGTCGTACAACCTCGGCGCTGCCTGGAAGCTCCCGGTGTGCTTCTTCGTAGAGAACAACCAATACGCGGTTTCGACAACCGTGCACGAGGCCACAGCCGACTCCCGGCTATCTGCCCGCGGTCCTGGCTTCGGCATGCCGAGCTGGAAGGTCGACGGCATGGACGTGCTGGCCGTCTATCTGGCCATGCAGCAGGCCGTCGAGTACATGCGTAACGGCGGCGGCGCCACGGTGGTCGAGGCCGACACCTACCGTTACTTCCACCAGAACGGCCCGTTCCCCGGTTCGGCGTTCGGGTACCGCCCGAAGGACGAGGAGCAGTCCTGGCGTGATCGCGACTCGATCAAGCAAACCGAATACTGGATTGCCAAGCGCGGTCTCATGACGGCCGAGGAACTCAAGGCAGCGCGCAAGCTCGCCAAGGACGCCATGGCCGACGTGTCCGCGCAGCTCACCGAGCCGGATCCCGCCGGCAAGCCGGGCCAAAAGCGCATCCGCCCCGAACTGTGGCCGGATCCGGACTTCATCGACGTCGGCATTCGCGGTGACCTGTCGGGTCTCGAGGGAGCCACCTTCAAAGAGGCCTCCGACTTCGCCAAGGAGGAACTGGAGTCCAAGCGGTTCGTCGACGCGATCGCGGACGCGATGAAGCATCGGATGGAGACCGATGAGCGCGTGTTCACCCTCGGCGAGGACATTCACCGGATGAACGGCGGCCCCCGGGGTGCAACCAAGGGTCTGTCCGATGCCTTCCCCGACCGCGTCCTGGGAACCCCGATCGCAGAATGCGCCTTCACCGGACTGGGCGGCGGTGCCGCTCTCGACGGCCGGTATTACCCCGTGGTCGAACTCATGTACGCCGACTTCATCTGGGTCGCAGCCGACCAGATCTACAACCAGATCGGCAAGGCGCGCCACATGTTCGGTGGCGATCACGACATGGCGATGCTGATGCGTCTGAAGATCGGGATCCAGACGGGCTACGGCTCGCAGCACTCGATGGACCCGGCCGGCCCCCTGGCCATGTCTGCCGGATGGCGCATCATCGCTCCTTCCACTCCGTTGGAGTACATCGGGCTGCTGAACACAGCGATGCGGCTGAAGGACCCGGTCGCGGTGCTCGAGCACGACGCCGATCTCTACCGCATCGTCGGTGATGTGCCGAAGAACGATCTCGATTACTGCATCCCGGTCGGCAAGGCCGCGATCCGGCGCCCGGGCGAGGCCGTCACCTTGATCTCGTACCTGTCCATGGTGCACAAGTCCGTGGCAGCCGCAGAGCAGTCCGGTGTGGACGCCGAGGTCGTCGACCTGCGATGGCTCGACCACGCCAGCATCGACTGGGACACCATCGAGGCGTCCATCAAGAAGACCAACAGGGTCCTCATTGTCGAGCAGGCCTCCGAGCAGACCTCTTACGGCGCCTGGCTCGCCGATCAGATCCAACGACGCTACTTCGACTGGCTGGATGCGCCGATCATGCGCGTGCACGGTGGCGAAGCGTCGCCCAGCATCTCGAAGGTTCTGGAGACCGCGGCGCTGGCGAACGTGGACGACATCGTCGATGCCCTCAAGGCGTTTTGAGAGAGCTGAGGTAAGCAAACATGGCAACTTATCTGAGAATGCCCGGCCTGTCCGCCGACGCCGAGGAAGCGGTGTTGGGCGACTGGCATGTGAAAGAGGGCGACAAGGTAGCTGAGGGCGAACCGTTGTGCGCAGTCGAGACCGACAAGGCCAGCGTCGACGTCCCCGCAGAAGCCGACGTGACGGTGTTCCGGCTGTTCTTCGAGGCCGGTGCCACCGTTGTGGTCGGTGATCCGATCGCCGTCCTGCTCGACGAGGGCGACGACCAGTCCGCAGGCCAGCAGTTGGTTGACGATCTGCTGGGCAAGGGTGTCGATCGCGCCATCACCGACATGGATGTGCCGCAGGAGGCGATCGCCCCCGAGGACTCCGGTTCGCCCGCGATTCCCGCCGAGGTGGGCTCGGAAAGAGGGCACAAGCGCGTCTTCGCATCCCCCTTGGCGCGTCGGCTTGCGGAAGAAGCCGGTCTGCACATCGAGGACATCCGCGGAACCGGCCCCAACGGCCGGGTTGTTCGGGCCGATGTCGAGCGGGCGGCGTCCCGCATGGGCCCTGTGGCCAAGGCCGCCCCGGCGCAGGCGGCCCCCGCGGCCGCTCCGGCCCCAGCGCCCGAGCCGAAGGAGCAAGAGGCGCCCGCGGCCAAGCCGGCGAAGGCAGCACCCGCTCGGGTGGCGTCCACAGGCGGCTACACCGACCTGCCGCACTCGCGCATGCGCAAGACCATCGCCGCCCGGTTGCAGCAGTCCAAGACCGAGGCCCCGCACTTCTACCTGAAGGCCAGCCTGGCCGTGGACGATCTGCTCGCGCTGCGTAAGCAGATCAACGAGGCGGGCGACGTCAAGGTGTCGGTGAACGACCTGATCGTGGCTGCGGCCGCGAAGGCACTGGCCGCTTTCCCTGACATGAACGTCATCTGGACTGACGAGGCCATTCGACAGTTCGACGACGTCGACATCGCGGTGGCGGTGGCGACCGACGGTGGGCTGGTGACCCCGGTGGTCCGCAGCGCCGAGAAGATCGGCCTGGGCGAGCTGTCGGCGACCATCAAGGAAATGGCCGGCCGGGCGCAGGAGGGCAAGCTGCAGATGTCCGAGTTGCAGGGCGGGACTATGACCGTCACCAACCTGGGCATGTTCGGCACCGAGGAATTCGCGGCGATCATCAATCCGCCGCAGGCCTCCATCCTTTCCGTCGGCGCGGCCACACCGACCCCGGTCGTGGTTGACGGCGAGGTCGTCGTGAAGAGCATCCTGAAGGTAGTCCTGTCGGTGGACCATCGTCCCGTGGACGGTGTCGTCGCCGCGAAATGGATGCAGGTGTTCAAGTCGATCGTCGAGGCTCCGCTGCGGATTCTCGTCTGATCCTCGCATCGACGCCCGTCACCGTACAGGTGGCGGGCGTCGTGCTGTTCTCGCTTGCCAAGGCGTGATCCACCCTGGGCGTGAGCGGCCGCCGACCCGTGGCCGGCTGCTGTATAGTGCGGGGTAACGTGCTCCGGGGTCGGTGAAACTCCGAACCGGCGGTTATAGCCCGCGACCCGCTTCGCATGAAGCGGCTGATCTGGTGAAATTCCAGGGCCGACGGTCAAAGTCCGGATGGGAGGCAGCACGATGTGGACGGGCGTCCCGGTGACGTCCACCATTTCAGCGGCACTCCCGCGTCCCCGGTGCTCGCGACCGGAGGATGATGACTCGCTTGCACACGTGGCTGGCGCCGCTGGTCTTGGGCTTGGTGCTGGTCACCGTCTGGACCTCGACCGTCGCCGTCAGCGGGTTGCCCCACTTCGTTCTGCCCGGGCCACTGGACGTCGTTCGCCGTCTGGTTTCCGACCTGTTCTCGCTCGAGGTCTGGCCATTCATCGGACTGACCGCCGCCGAATCCGCCCTCGGCGCGCTACTGGGGACGTTCGTGGCGTTGCCCCTGGCCGTCGTGATCCACAAGTCGAAAGTGATCTCGGCAGCGGTCAACCCGTTCCTGGGCGCCACGCAGGCGATCCCCGCAATCGCCCTCGCCCCACTATTGGTGCTGTGGATCGGCTACGGCCTGGGTGCCGTGGTGGTGCTGTGCTCCCTGATGGTGTTCTTCCCGATCCTCATCGCCACGGTTCTCGGCCTGCGCCACGTGCCGAGCGACGTCGTCGAGGCCGCCCGCATGGACGGCGCCGGACGCTGGTCGCTGCTGTTCCTGGTCGAGGCCCCTATCGCCTTGCCGTCGATGCTCGCCGGACTGCGAAACGGCTTCACCCTGAGCGTGACCGGGGCGGTCGTCGGCGAGATGGTCATGGGTGGGCGAGGTCTCGGCATGCTGCTGACGGTGCAGCGCGACGCTGTCGACACCGGCGGCATGTTCAGTTCGATCCTCATTCTCTGCCTGCTCGCGTCAGGCGCCTATTCACTGATTCACTACGCCGAGCGCCGCGCGAAGCTCGGCTGAAGGAGGCCTGATGTCCAAACTCAAAGCCCTGGTTGCCTTGGCCATGACCATGCTGCTCATTACTGCCTGTTCGCCGGGCAGTCCGTCGCCGGGCACGACCCGCAGCACCACGACTCCCGAGACCCAGGAAGCCGTCATCGGGCTCACATACATCCCGAACATCCAGTTCGCGCCCTTCTACGTGGCCGACGCCAACGGGTCGCTCGACAAGGACGGGCTGTCGGCGACCTTGCGGCACCACGGGGTCAGCGAGGGCCTGTTCACCGCTCTCATCGGCGGGCAAGAGCAGTTCGTGCTCGCCGGCGCGGCCGAGATGATGCAGGCGCGCTCCCAGGGCAGCGATCTCATCGCGATCGCCGGCTACTACAAGGAGTACCCGGCGCGGGTGATCGTCCCGGCAGCGTCGCCCTACGAGAGCGCGGCGGATCTGAAGGGCAAGAAGATCGGCCTGCCCGGGCGGTTCGGCGAGAACTGGTACGCGCTGCAGGCGTTCCTGGCCGCCGCCGACATGACCGAGTCGGATGTCGAGATCGTCGAGATCGGCTACACCCAGCAGGCCGCGCTCACCACGGGCAAGGTCGATGCCGTCGTTGGGTACGCGAACAACGACATGGTGCAGTTCCAGCAGGCCGGCTTCAACGTGCGTGGCCTCGAGATCGCCGCCGACGTCCCACTCGTCAGCGTTTCCCTCATCACGACCCGCAAGTTCGCCACGGACAACCCCGACACCACCAAGGCCGTCGTCAGGGCTATGACCGAAGGTATCCGCTCGGTCGTGTCCGACCCGGAGGGCGCCATTTCAGCTGCGATCAAGCATGTCCCCAACCTCAGCCAGGAGCAGCCGAAACGGGCGGCTCGCGCGACTCTCGAGGCAACATCGAAGTTGATGGCGCCCGGCGGGACCGTCGACTCCCGCCTCGACCAGCAGCGGTTCGTGAAGATGGGCGAGTTCATGCTCGCAAACCGCATCATCGCCAACCCCGTCAACGGAGCCGACGCCATGACTAACCAGTACGTGACGTCCTAGCAGCGCACCGGGAGGCGTCCGGGGGCAGCGATCAGGGACCGCCCGTGTTCGCGTTCCACTGGACTACCCTCCAGCCCTCGTCGGAGCCGGCAACGACGACGTAACCCGTTTCGCCCAGCAGTGGGGGGCGCTGGGACTCTGGCACCACCGCTGCGACCCAGTAGTGCAACGCCAGGGGGTGGGTCACCACCAGGACGTTCCTCCCGCCGGAGTCGTAGGTCGCTTGGATCGCGGCCCGGAATCGTGCCCAGAACTCACTGCCCGTCTCGCCTCCGGGAATCCGGGCACCCGGGTCGCCTGCCAGCCACCTGTTCGCGATCGCGCGGACGCCGGCCAGGTCGGTTGTACCTTCGAACCGGCCGAGCCCGATCTCGGCGAACCCCTCATGGGTAGCGGCTTCCAGGCGTCCCGGCTCGGCGAAAGCGGCCCCCGTCTCGACGCTCGCCTTTGCGCCGGAGGTGTACAAGCGGTCGAACTGGGCGTACTCAAAGATCGTCGCGGCGGCGCGCGCCGAGTTCCGCCCGGTCTCGCTGAGGGCCGAGCCGGGAACGTCCGACTCCAGCGTGCCGGGCGGCCGGTCGATCTGGGCGCGCACCAGGAACGTGATGGTCATGGCAAGGGCGGCCGCGGCCGGGCTGGACGTCGGGGTGGCCGAGGCCACCGCGGACGTCGTGGGCGCGGCCCTGGACGCAGTTGGCCCCGTGGGCGCCGGACTGCGGGCGCAGCCCACCATCGTGAGAATCGCAACCACCGCCAGGGCGAAAGCCCGCATGGGTCACCTCCAGTCCATCGAGGTGGCCTCAGAGTACTCGGGCTGATGCGGTTCCTGGATCTGTGGGAGAACATCGTGAGTCCCACTCCCGAAAGGCGCTTGGGATAGGATTTCACCAGCGTGGTCAACAGAGATCACGCCTTGTGGCAGCCCAGGGGCGGTGCCCTGGTCCGTCAACCTCGATCAAGCAGGCCGGGTCACGTGGGCTCGGCCGACCGAAGCAACCTGGAGTGTTTGTATGAGACCAAGCATCGGCGAACTGGAGGTGCACGCCGCCAAGTCGCGGCTGAACGTCCTCCGCATGTTGACCGCCACCCGATCCGGACATCTGGGTGGTGCCCTCTCCGCGATCGACATCATCACCGCCGTGTACTGCCGCGAGATGAACATCGATCCGAAGAACCCGAAGGATCCCGACCGAGACCGCTTCCTGCTGTCCGCCGGCCACAAGGCCATGGGGCAGTACGCAGTGCTGGCCGAGGCGGGGTTCTTCCCTGAGGACGTCCTCGACACTTACGGGAAGTACAAGACTCCACTGCCCGGCCACCCGGACATGTACAAGTTGCCCGGCGTCGAAGCGAACACCGGAGCCCTTGGGCACGGCCTTTCCATCGCCTGTGGGATGGCGCTCGGCGTCAAGTTGGACGGCCGCAAGGCTCGTGTCTTCGCGGTCATGGGTGACGGTGAACTGCCGGAGGGCTCGAACTGGGAGGGCGCGTCCATCGCGGCGCACCACAACATCGACAACCTCGTGGTGTTCGTCGACATCAACGGCCTGCAGATTTCGGGCGAGACGGCCAAGGTCATGAACATGCAGCCTGTCGGGGAGAAGTTCGCCGCGTTCGGGTGGGACGTCCGCGAGGTGGACGGCAACGACATGTCCCAGATCGTCGAGATGCTCGATTCCCTGCCACGCGACGGCGGCAAGCCCATCGTCATCATTTCGAACACCATCAAGGCGAAGGGCCTGGCCAAGCTTGAGGACAGGGCCGATTCGCATTACTGGAAGCCGACCGTCGAGGAACTCGAAGAGGCAAAGGCCGAGATCAACGCCCGCAGCGATGAACTGAAGGAGGCCCTCAAGTGATCGGCGACCTGCATGACCCCCGCAAGACCTTCGGTGCGGCTGTGACCGAAGTGGCCGCCACCGACGACCGCATCGTCGTCCTGTCCGCGGACTCGGGCGGCTCGTCCGGTTTCGGTGCCTTCATGAAGGAGCACCCGGAGCGCTACTTCGAGTTCGGCATTCAGGAGCAGGGGGTCACCGGTGTGGCCGCCGGCCTCGCGACAACCGGCAAGATCCCGGTGTTTTGTGCGATCGCCCCCTTCGTGACGTGCCGCAACTACGAGATGTTCCGCAACGACATCGGCTACATGCGCCAGAACGTGAAGATCGTCGGTCGCAACGGCGGCTTCACCTACGCCGACCTCGGATCGACGCACCACTCGCTGGAGGACTACGCCATCATCCGGATGATTCCGGGCGTGACCGTGCTGGCCCCCATGGACCCCGACGACATGCGGGGCGCCGTTCGCGCCATGCTCGCCCACGAGGGGCCCGTTTACATGCGCATCGGCAACTCACCGATCCCCGAGATCGCCGAGGCCGAGGAGTTCGTGATCGGCAAGGCCCGCAAGTTGCGAGACGGCGGCCAGGTCACCGTCGTCACGACCGGGTACGTCGCCGGTGACGTCGTCCAGGCTGTGGACGCCCTGCGTGCCTCCGGCGTGAGCGTCGAGTTGCTCGGGCTGGGAACCGTCTGGCCGGTGGACGCCGAGGCGATCCTCGAGTCGGCCGCCAAGACGGGACACGTCATCACCATCGAGGAGCATTACGAGATCGGTGGTCTCGGCGGTGCTGTTGCCGAGGTCCTCGCGAGCGAACCGATCGCTCCGCTCGACCGCATCGCCGTTCCGCAGCAGTACGTGCCCAGCGGTCCCTACAAGGACATTCAGAAGGGCCTCGGCCTGGACGCTGCCTCCCTGGAGACGCGCATCCGCGAACTCGTCGCCAAGCGCGCTCGCTGATCAGTTCGCCTGCAACTGCCCGCCTGCGTGGCGGGCAGTTGTGCGTGGGCACAAATGTTGGTTTCCCCACGGTGCCAGCGGTGCACCGGGTTTGCTCCTAGCCTGAAACGGACAGGGACTACTCCCGCATCAGCCGTCGTAGTCGGTGCGCGGAACTCACACTGAGCCACGCCTTCACCGATCCACCTCGCTTGCGCGGCGTCCCACGAAACCAGCTAATGGGAGAACACAATGTCACTCGACCCCAAGTACGCGCCGTTGTTCCAGCGCGGCCGGATCAAGAACATGGACCTGCGCAACCGCATCGTGATGGCCCCGATGGGGACCTTCTCCGAGCAGCGCAACGGCCTGCCCAACGAGAAGCAGATCGAGTACTACCGTGCCCGGTCGCGGGGCGGCGCCGGCCTGATCATGATGGAGGGTCAGTACATCACCAACAAGACCGACCCTTGGATCGACTACATCACCACCTCCGGCACCGACGAGCAGATGCAGGGCTGGGCGCTGCTGACCGAGGCGGTCCACGCCGAGGGCGCGAAGATGTGCCTGCAGCTGAGCTGCGGCCTCGGGCGCAACGCGTTCCCGTTCACCGACGACCAGATGGTGTCTGCGTCCGAAGTGCCGTCGTTCTACTTCCCGGACAGGCTGTGCCGGGCGCTCAGCATCGATGAGGTCAAGGACATCGTCGAGTCGTACCGGATCGCCGGCCGCAACGCGATCCGCGCCGAGGCGGACGCCGTCGAGATCCACGCACACGCCGGGTACATGATCGACCAGTTCATGACGCCGATCTGGAACAAGCGCACTGACGAGTACGGCGGCTCGTTCGAAAACCGCATGCGTCTCGTCACCGAGGTCTATCACGCACTGCGCAGCGAGGTCGGCGAGGACTACCCGATCCTCATCCGCATGGCGGCCTACCACGACTTCGACGGCGGTCGCACGATGGAGGAGAGCATCGAGATCGTCAAGTATCTCGAACAACTCGGCATCGACGCCTTCGACATCGACCTCGGCTGCTATGAGGACAAGCAGTGGGTCGTCCCGTCGATCTACGCCGGGGACGCCTGCATGCTCGATGCAGCGGCCGAGATCAAGAAGCACGTGTCCGTGCCGGTGCTCAACGCGGGTACGTTCACGCTCGACACCGCCGTCGAGGCGCTCGAGAGCGGCAAATGCGACTACATCATGTTCGGCCGGCAGCTCATCGCCGATCCCGACATGCCGAACAAGGTGCTCGACGGCCGCGCGGACGACGTCCGGCCTTGCCTGTACTGCAACCAGATCTGCGTCGGGCGGCTGTACGAGAACAGGGTCATCTCCTGTGCCATCAACCCGCAGGCGGTGTTCGAAACCGAATACCCGATCCTGCCGACCAAGCAGAAGCGCAAGGTCGCGGTTGTGGGTGGCGGGCCCGGCGGGCTCGAAGCCGCCCGTGTCGCGGCCGAGATGGGCCACGAAGTGACCCTCTACGAGAAGGGTGCCGCACTCGGCGGGCAACTGCGTGCCGCCACGACCCCGCCGTTCAAGCACCGTCTCAAGGAGTTCTCGCAGTGGCAGGTGCGGCAGGCCGAGAAGCAGGGCGTGAACGTTGTCCTCAACAAGGAGATCGGCATCGACTCTCCCGAACTCGCCGCCGCCGACCGCATCATCGTGAGCCTGGGCGCAGTTCCGATCACTCCGCCGATCCCCGGAATCGACCGCGAAGGCGTTCTGAACATCATGGAGGCGCACGAGCACCCGGACCACATCAAGGGTGACCGCGTCGTCGTGTGCGGTGGCGGGTTGTCCGGGTGCGACCTGGCGCTCGAACTCGCAATGGAGGGCAAGCAGGTCACGATCATCGAGATGATGGACGACGTCGCCACCGAGGACCTCATCGACAACCGCAACCCGCTGCTGTTCCGCATGCGCGACCACGGCGTCGAGATCTTGACCGGGCACAGGATCGAGAAGTTCGATTCCGACGGCGTCCATTGCGTCACGAAGGACGGCACAGCGAAGGTCGTCGCGGGCGACACCTATGTGCACGCGTTCGGCATGCGTTCGCGGAAGGAACTCGCAGACCAGATCGCTCAGAAGTACCCGACCACGACGCTCGTCGGTGACTGCACCGGCGTCGGGCAGGTGTCCAAGGCAGTGCGTGGCGGGTTCTTCGCCGCCTGGTCGCTGCACTGACGCTAACCCCTGCAGAGCAAGCTGAGAACTTGCACCTACCGCCGCCCGTCACGGTGACTCACGACGGGCGGCGGTTCACGGTCAGCCGCCGCGCAGACGAGCAGGTTCGGGAGTTCCGGAGGCGCAGTGTGGCGCGGGTGTTGTCGGCAGGCATAGGCTAGTGGTGCATTACTCCAAAGATGGAGCGCGATCACAGGAGGCCTCATGGTCGATTTGTCAAAGGTGACTGCCTGGGAACTCGGTAAGTGTTTTGACCAGTCGGTCCTACCCAAGAATTCAACCGAAAGCGACATCAGACAAGGCTGCCGGCAGGCGGTCAAGTACAACTGCGCGGCCTTCTACAGTTCCGCTGCCTACTGGACGCCCGTGATCCTGGAGGAGTTGGCCGGAAGCGATGTGCTGCCCGCGGCCGCCATCGGCTTCCCCTTCGGAGCCAACACGGCGTACGTGAAGGCCAAGGAAACCGAAGAGGCCGTTGCCCTGGGCAACAAGTCCCTCGACATCGTGATGAACATCGGGGCGCTGAAGAGCGGCCGCGTCGACGACGTTCGCGCCGAGTCCAAGGCGTTCGTCGATGCCGCGCAGGGGAACCTCACGAAGATGATCCTGGAGACCTGCTACCTGACCGACGACGAGATCAAACTCGGCTGCGAGATCATCATCGAATCCGGCATCGACTACGCGAAGAGCTCATCGGGCCAGTTCGAAGGGCCCTCGATGGAGCAGGTGCTCTTGATGCTCGATGCCTGCAAAGGCACCGACACCAAGGTCAAGGTTGCCGGGGTGAAGTTCCCGCGGCCACAGAACGCCTACGCATTCCTGCTGGCGGGCGTCGATCTGATCGGCACGCGTGACGCCCCCACCATCATCGGCGCACTGGAGCAGTTGCGAGGAATCGGGCTCGTCCCCGCGTATCGAGAGGAGAACTGACATGACGATGACCGCTAGCGAGTTCGCGAAACACTTCGACATGGCAGTACTCGCCCAGGACACCCAGGAGCGTGCCATCCGGGACGCCTGCGTCCAGGCCCGCGACCATGGGTTGGCCGCGATGTACACCACTCCGTGCTGGACGAGGGTGGTGGCAGAGGAGTTGGCGGGCAGCGACGTCCGCGTCGGCGTTGGGATCGCCTTCCCCTATGGCACCCCGACATCGGCGATCAAGCGCGCCGAGATCACCGACAGCCTCGAGAACGGCGCCACGGCGATCGACATGGTCGTCAACATCGGGGCGCTGAAGGACGGCAACCTTGATCTGGTGCGGGCCGAGATCGAAGATCTCGTTGCTCAATGCAAGGGTCGCGCTCTCGCCAAGGTGATCTACGAGGTTTGCTTCCTGACCGACGCCGAGATCGAGACTCTCACTAAGATCTGCGTCGAGGCGGGCGCCGACTACGTCAAGACCGCCACAGGCTCCGAAGGGTTGCCTACGGAACATCATGTCGAGGTGATGAAGCGCAATCTCAATGGGCATACGAAACTGAAGCTGTCCGGCGTTCCACGCCAGTTCACGCTGGCCGCCACCTTGTGGATGCTCGACATCGGAGTCGAACTGATCGGCACGCGCAGCGCCCCTCGCCTCGTCGACCAGTACCAGCAGTGGCTGGAGAACAAGAACGGCTGACAGTCAGCCCACGATATACAAGAGAGGAAATCCAATGGCGGAATACCTTCTGGGCCTCGATGAGGGAACCACCGGCTGCAAGGCGGTCGTGTTCGACCTCGATGGCAAGGTCATGGGAAGCGACTACCGGGAATACCCCTGCTACTACCCGCAGAAGGGGTGGGTGGAGCAACTCCCCGAGGACATCACCCCGGCTCTGTTCGAATCGGTGAAGGCAGCCATCGCAGACAGCGGCGTGGATCCGAAGGACATCAAGGGGATGGGTATCTCGTCCCAGGCCCCGTGCCTCGGCTTGCTCGACGAGAACGGTGACCTGATCCGCCCGTTCATCGGCTGGCAGGACCTGCGGGGTGAACCGTTGCTGGACGAGATCGCCAGCAAGATCGATCCGTCCGAGTACTACCGCATCAGCGGCTCCCCGAACGGCCCGATCTTCGCGCTGTCGAAGTGGTACTGGTTGCGCAAGAACGAACCCGAGAACTGGGCGAAGACGGCGATCTTCTCGACCCCCCAGGACTACTTCCTGCGCGCGTTCGGCGCCGAGGAGTATTGGACGGACCTGTCTTCGGCGTCCCGTGAGGGAACCCTCAACGTAGACACCTTCGAGTGGTCGCAAGAGATTCACGACATCGTCGGGATCCCCGAGTCCAAGCGCGCCAAGATCGCACTGGAACCCGGCAAGGTCGTCGGCCACGTCCCAGCCGACATCGCCGAGAAGACCGGCCTGGCCGAGGGCACCGCGCTGTGCGTGGCGGCCCACGACCAGAACTGCTCCACCTTCGGCGGCGGCGCGGTCGATCCGGGCGACACTGTCATGGTCATCGGCACCTTCGGTTCGTGCTTCGTCGTCCAGGCCGAGCCCAACAAGGACCCGGAAGAGAAGCTCGTCGTGAAGCCGAACCACGGCATGGGCAACTGGACGATCGAGGCCTTCTCGGTCACCTCGGCGTCAGCGTTCCGCTGGTACCGCGACATCATCGGCGAGATGGAGAAGTCCGTCGCTGCCGAGCAGGGGAGGGATCCTTACGACATCATCACCGAGGCCATCGCAAAGGTGCCGGTGGGTGCGAACGATGTCACGTTCCTGCCCTACCTTCAGGGTGCCAGCGGCGCCCGGCTCAACAGCAAGGCGGAGGCTGCCTTCGTGGGCATGACCCTGGGCACGACCAAGGCCGACATGGCCCGTGCGGTCCTTGAGGGCATCTGCTTCGAGATGAAGGACATTCTCGAGGCGCAGAAGAAGGCTGGTGTCGAGGTCGGCACTATCCGGCTCACGGGTGGCGCTGCCAAGTCGCCGGTGTGGTGCCAGATGCTCGCCGACGTTTTCCAGCGGCCGATCGCACTGCTGCAGACCTCCGAAACCGGATGCCTGGGCGCAGCGCTGTACGCAGGCGTTGGCGTCGGCCTGTATCCGGACGTGAATGCAGCCGCCAAGCGTGCCGTCAAGGTCACCAAGGAGTACCAGCCGAATCCGGCCAACTACGAGGCCTACGAGAAGGCGTTCAAGCGGTTCGTGAAGGTGTACGAAGCGCTGGAGCCGGCGATCTGGTCCTGACTTGAGTGCTCGTGGACCCGTCGCCTTCGGGCGACGGGTCCACGTCCGTTCGGCTAGTTGGCGGTGTCCAGGCGCTCGCGCTGCTCGGGGCTCAGTTCGAGGCGGACGCCGCGCAGCGCGGACTCGAGTTGGTTCGCGGTGCTGCCGCCGAGGATGGGGTGGACGCTGGGTGTGTTGCCGACGAGCCAGGCCAGGACGACCTGCCCGTGGGTGTGCCCGGTTTCGGACGCAACCTGGTTCAGGGCGGCGAGCCGCGCGTCATTGCCGAGGTGCTCGTAGGCGGGTGTGAACGGGCGGTCGGCGCGGTCGTAGGCGCCCTGCAACAGGGTCGTGTAGGCCCAGATCGACCAGCCCTCGGTCGCGGCGAGCGTCATCATCTCGGGAGTCAGGTGCCCGAACCGGTTCGCCTGATTCTCGGGCCGCGTTCCTGGCCGCGGTTGCAGATACGAATAGCGATGCTGGATCGCGGCGATGCCCGGTCCACCCGACGCGGCCAACGTCGTCCGCAGGCGGTCGGCCTTCCACGAAGGGTGGTTGGACACGCCGATGGCCTCCGCTCGGCCCGACTGCACTTCGCTCCGCAGCGCCGCAGCCGTCTCTTCCAACCGCGTCTTCGGGTCCTCGACGTGCGCCCACAGTAGGTCTACGGCGTCCACGCCCAGTCTGTCGAGGGAGTCCGTCACAGCCTTGGCGATCACATCCGCGGACAACCCCTCCTCGCGGCCGTCGGGCAGGCGCTCGGCTCCGACCTTGGTTGCGAGCTTCACCTGGCCACGCATGCCCGGGTTGGCCGCGAGCCAGCGTCCGATGACCGCTTCCGACTGCCCTCCGTGGCCCGTCTCCGACAGCCAGAACGCGTAGCAGTTCGCCGTGTCGATCCAGACTCCTCCCGCCTCGACGAAGGCGTCCAACAACCTGAAGCCTGCCGCCTCATCCACACGCGTGCCGAAGTACTGGGTTCCGAGAACAAGGTCCGCTACTGCCATGCGGCCATCTAACCCGTCCCGGACAAGCCGAAGGGGCCCGGCGCGTGCCGAGCCCCTTCGCGTGGGAGCCAGATGAGGTCTACGACTGGCCCTCGGCTGCCTTCATGAAGCGCCGCTGGTAGCTGACTACCTGGTTGGTCGAGGTGAACCGGGCGAGGTAGTTGGGCTCGGCGGTGATGACCACGCGGTCCGCCATGTCCATGTAGTTCGGATCGACGAGCACCTTGTCCAGATCCGGGTACATCGAGGGGCCCTCCATCGAGCAGATGATGAGGCGGGTGTCCTCCATGTTGCAGGTGCGCAGGACATCGAGATTGTGGCGGAAGCCGTCGAGGCCGTCGCCGTTCTCGCCGTCGAAGTCACGGTATTTGAGGGCCCAGCGTGCGTCGGCCAGGACCTCCTTGAGGTCGACGTCGGCCTGCTTGCTGGAGTACCAGTCGGTCTTGAGCATGAACTCGCGCAGGTTCTTCAGTTCGTTCTCGTCGCCGTTCTCGTCATAGGCGTGGACGGCCTTCGAGATCGCCTCGGACTGCACCAGGCGATGCCGCACGAACGAGTTGATGAAGTACGGGCGGGCCTGCAGCGCAAGTTGCGTCTGGTACGGCTCGAACATGAGCGTGAAGTTCACGCGGTAGTCGTTCTCGTGAAGCTTCAGCGTCAGGTTGTGGCCGCGCAGCGCGTCCACGGTCGAGGCGGCGCTGTAGCGCGTGTCGAGGCGGCCGTCGCCCTCGAGGAGTTGCCGGTAGTTGCCGCTGTTGACGGGGCCGGTGTGGGGCACCTTGATGACGACGCGCCAGCGCGACAACATCTCGCGGAACTTCTCGGCCTCTTCGAGGATCTTGTTGAAGTCCTCTTCGAACGGGTTGTTCAACTCGACGGAGATGTCGCAGCCGGGGCCGAGGATGCGGCCGAGTTCGGCCATGACCTCGTCGCGCGTCTTGAACTTGCCTCCGACGTTGGCCTTCGGGTTGTTGATGAACAGGTCGTAGATGATGCCCGGGTTGCAGGTCAGGTTGGCCAGCAGCGGGGAGATCGGCTCGACCTCGTACGGGTTGGCCGAATCGGCCGAGAACAGGACGGCTGTCGGACGCGGCTTGCCGTCGGTGTCCTTCGAGATGTCGCGGACGAGGTCGACCTGAAGCACGCCGTCGGCCTCAAGGTTGTACTCGATGCGGAAGCCTGCTGGGGTGTGGCCCGCGGGGGTCTTGAAGTAGTCGACTACCTCTTTGAATTCGGCGGTAACGCCGATGTGCTTGGCGATCGGGAGCAGATCGGTGTACTGCTCGGGGGCCAGCGGTTGATCGATGATCCGGGCCACGTAATCCTCCTCTCCCCGAACGACCGGGAGGCCGAGGGAGCGGACGCGAGCCCTGAAACTGTCGGAACCGAAAATCATTGGTGCTGCTCCTTTGCGCAGAATGTACGGCCAAGTATATACAACTAGTCGGCGGGCGTCTATGTCAGTCCTGAAACTACCCAATGGCGCCCAGCCAAGGGAGGGTTTCGCTCATATGTGCGCTCTTGTTGCCCCGGACACGCGTTCAGCGCGTGCTGTCGCCGGGGACCGGCCCGCCCGCCGCTGGCGAGGGGGCTGTGGTGAACTGGGGTTCGTGCGGGGGTGACTGCAGTGAAGCGGATCGCACCGAGTTTTGGTTGAAGAGACAAATAGTGGCACACTGGAGTCATGCGAAAGATTCGCGATATTGAATGCTGGCTGACCGACATGGACGGAGTTCTCGTTCACGAGAACGAAGCCATTCCCGGAGCCAACGAACTCATCAACCGGTGGGTCGACACCTCCCGCCGCTTCTTGGTACTGACGAACAACTCCATCTTCACCCCGCGCGATCTTGCCGCGAGGTTGCAGCGTTCCGGGCTCAACGTGCCTGAGGAGAACATCTGGACCTCCGCGCTCGCGACGGCGGCGTTCCTTGAGAATCAGCCGGGCGAGAAGACCGCCTACGTGATCGGGGAAGCGGGCCTTACGACGGCCCTCCACGAGGCCGGTTTCATCCTCACCGACCAGGATCCCAACTACGTGGTGCTGGGTGAAACCCGCACCTACTCCTTCGAGACCATCACCAAGGCGATCCGCATGATCAGTGCCGGTGCCAGGTTCATCTCGACCAACCCTGACACGACAGGCCCGAGCAAGGAAGGCATCCTGCCTGCCTGTGGAGCCGTCGCGGCCATGATCACGGCTGCCACGAACCGCGACCCCTACATCGTGGGCAAGCCGAACCCCATGATGTTCCGAGCGGCCATGAACAAGATCGAGGCCCACTCAGAGACGACGGCGATGATCGGTGACCGCATGGACACCGACGTGATCGCCGGAGTCGAGGCAGGCCTCCACACGGTGCTGGTGATGACCGGCCTGACCACTGCCGAGGACATCGAGAAGTACCCGTACCGGCCCAGCCGCGTGATCGACTCGGTCGCCGACCTGATCAGCGAAATCTGACCGACTTATAGCCGTCGACCCCCGGGACCCCTTGGGCGGGTTCGGGGGTCTTGTCCTGTCCGCGGCCGTTACATTGGTCGCACCGAAAGGATCGACATGGCCGTACCGGACTGGGACTCCTACTTCCTCGGCATCGCCGCCGCAGTCTCCGCCCGCGCGAAATGCACGCGCCGCAAGGTCGGTGCGGTGATCGTGCTGGACCGCCGCATCATCGCGACGGGCTACAACGGTGCCGCGCCGGGCGTGCCCGACTGTCTCGAAGGCGCGTGTCCCCGCGGGCAGTTGACCTACGACGATGTGCCCGGCCTCGGTGATTACGACCGCCCGGGTACGCCAGGGTTCTGCATCGCGATCCACGCCGAGGTGAACGCCCTGCTGTTCGCCACCCGTGACACCAAGGGCGCGTGGGCCTACATCACCGACCCTCCGTGTCCCGGGTGCCGCAAGGCGCTGGCGGCTGCCGGAATCGTCCGAGTGGTGTGGCCGTCCGGCAGGTACCAGTCGCGGGACGAGATCGTGGCCTGGTAGGCGCTCCGCACGCGAACCCCCGCCTGGGGTTGCGTCCCAATAGACTGAAGTCAACCGGGAGGTGCGGTGGAAAAGGTGGCCACGTCTTTCTCCGATCCCGCGCAAACCGCAGCGCGGGACGAGGCACCGCTCGCCGGGAGCGGCCACGCGGGCGTCTCGGATCTCGCTGCCGGCGGCTACGCGCGGTTCGTCGATCGCGCCCTCGCCTTGTTCTCGCTCGGGGTCGGGCTGGCAATCGCGGTGCCCGTCGCGGTGCAGTCCGACTCGCTTGAGCCTCGCTGGCTGGCGACTGTGGTTGTCCTGCTGGTGGCGTGCACGCTCGGACAACTGATCGCCACCAACCGCTCGCACTGGGCGCGCGGGTTCTTCGCCGCCTATGCGGTTGTGGCCACGTCCGCGATGCTGAGTTGGCCCCTTGCCTGGACCGGCCCCCCACTGGACGGTACCCCGTTCATCGCATTACCTCTGGTGGGGTCGGTGATCATGCTCGCGTGGGCGGCCCGGGACGTCTTGGTGGCAGTGGTGACGGCGCCGCCGGTGATGACCGTGTTCGCGTGGATCCGCACCGAACCGGGTGGTGGTGGCAAGGATGTGCACACCGCCGCCCTGGAAGCGATCTTCTCGATCGCCGTGATCTGTGGCGTCACAGTGGCCGTGTCGTTGTGCCATCAGGCAGGGGAGTTGCTGGACCAGTCGGCGGACCTCGCCGCCGCACGTGCCGAACAGGCCGCAATCCTCGCCTCGGTACGCAACGAACAAGGCGTCCTGGACGCGCTGGTTCACGACCAGGTCATGACCACCCTCGCGGCCGCTGGAAACGCGACCGTCAGCCGTGACAGGTTGGCCGGCATGGCCGGGGTGGCGCTGAACGCGCTGGGCGACGCCGGCGAGACCCCGGACGACTCCGATCCGCTCACCGGGGATGGTTTCGCCGAACTGGTCACGGGCCTGGTAGGGCACGTTGCTGGGGCTGCGAGCGTCCAGGTGGATGTCGGGACGATGACGGTGCCGCGGCGGATCGCGAATGCCTTGGCGCAGGCGGCGCAGGAGGCCGCACTGAATGCGGCCAAGCACGCGCCAGGCTCCCGCATCACGGTTCGTGTACTTGCACGAGACGCGGGCGGCGAGGTGAGGGTCGGGGTCGAGGTCGCTGACGACGGGCCGGGCTTTGCCGTGGACGAGATTCCGGCGGGACGCCTTGGGGTGCGACTGGCATTATCGGGCCGACTGGAGGCGATCGGTGGCACCGCGGAGGTGGAGTCGGAGCCGGGAGACGGCACCGTCGTGCGTCTTTCCTGGACCGGTCCGACGAGTGGCTCACTCGGGCAGGGGGCATTCTCTCCCGGCCGGATCGAGGACAACCTGGACTTCGACACCCTGTTGCTGATGCTGCGGGTTCTTCTCGGGGTCATGCTCGCCGGCCAACTCGTCCATGTGCTCCTGGGGGCGCTACCAACCGTCGAATGGGTGGCGATGGCGGCGCTTGTTGTCGGCGGCCACGTCGCGTTGGGCCCGCGGGCTCAACTCCCGCTCCGGCGGTGGGAGGGGGTCGTGATCTCGGTGACCCTGGTGCTCGCGCTGGTCTTCGCGGACTTCAGGGTGAGCGACATCTTCCCGGGTGAAGTCGCCTACGCGGTGCTGTACCTCGCATTGCTGCGGATCCGGGGCAGTCTGCCACTGGCGGCGAGTGCGGCCGGATTGTTCGTTGCCACGCTGCTAATAGGTGCCGGGCTCCAGGGCGACCTGCTGGCTGCGGTGCCCGAGGCGGTGAGCCCGATTCTCACCGTGGTGCTGATCGACTTCCACGTGCGCTGGTTGAATCGAGTCGCGGCGAAGGTGGCCTCGACCCAAACCGATTTCGAGGCGGCGGCGGCCAGAGCGGCCTCGGTCTTCTCGTCGCTGCTGCGGCGGGAGGTGTGGCTGGTCGGGGTGCAGCGGTTGGTGGAGCCACTCCTGCGCCGACTCGCTGACCCTTTTGCCGAACTCACCGCCGCCGATCGGGACCGGTGCCTCGCACTGGAGGCCCGGCTTCGTGACGCCATCACGGCTCGCAATCTCGCCAGCCCCGAAGTGGCGACTGCAATCGAGGCAGCCCGCGAACGTGGAGTCACGGTTACTCTGGTAGACAACCGGAATGGAACCCTCCCGGAGGCGGCGCGCATTGTTGCCCAGGAGCAACTGGCTTCGGTGGCTGCTGCCCAATCCAACGGCAGGATTGTGGCGCGGGTCGCTCCCGCCGGGTACACGGATCTGGTGACGATCATGACCGATACCGACGAGCAGGCACGATTGATCTCCATCAGGGAGGATGGGACGGTGAGCGAGAGATGAGTGTGGGTCACGTCAACGCCGCCGTGATCGACGATCATGAGGCGATCCGGCTCGGGATCGCCGGCGCGCTCGCGCGCGAGCCGCGCATCTCGATGCTGCCAGGGGCCGCGACTGTGAGCGGGTTCCTCGGGTTGCGCAGCCGGGCCCACGTCGTCCTGCTCGACCTGCAACTCGGCGACGGGTCGGATCCGAAGGACAACACAGAGGCGCTCATCGCGGGCGGGTACAAGGTGTTGATCTACTCGATGGCGGACAATCCCCGCCGCTTGCGGCGGGCACTGGCCGGCGGTGCTCACGGGGTTTGCCGCAAAGCGGAACCGCTTGCGCAAACGGCGGCATCCATCCTGCTCGTGGCCGAGGGACAGTTGGTGATCTCGCAGGAGGTACTGGCGGCGATCGAGGGTGACGGCCCCTATATCGAGGCCAATCTGGGGGCGCGTGAGAAAGAGGTTCTCGGCCTGTACGCGGGTGGTCTGGAGATCCCGCAGATCGCCAGGCGCCTGTACATCACCGAGAACTCGGTGAAGGAGTACCTCAAGCGGATTCGGCTGAAGTACACGCAGATCAACCGTCCGGCCACCAGCAAACTGGACCTGTTCCGCCGTGCGATCGAGGATGGCATCGTCCCGCCGGTTGAGCCTCGAGTCTGAGATCAGCCGATTGCCCGCACCGCCTCTTTGATCAGCGGCACCTGCACTGGCTGCACGCTGAGTTCCGTCACGCCACGCTCCACCAGTCGTGCCGTGAACTTCGGGTCGCTTGCCAGGTCGCCGCACACAGCCACGGGGATGTCGGCGCCGATGCCTGCGCAGGTAGCGGCGATCAGGTCCAGGACGGCGGGATGTCCGGGGGCGGCCAGATCCGCCACGGCCGCGTTTCCGCGATCGGCGGCCAACGCGTATTGGGTGAGGTCATTCGTCCCTACGCTCACGAAGTCGACGAGTTGGCGGAACTGATCCGCCCTCACCGCCGCCGCGGGCACCTCCACCATGATCCCGACCTGCAAGTCGGCAGCGGCCGGGACGTCGGTAGCGACGATCGCCAACTGATTGCGCACCCAATGGACCTCGTCCGGGTCCGTGACCATCGGCACCAGCACCCGCACGGGAACCTCGGTGGAGGCCATTGCGATTGCGCGCAACTGCTCACGGAAGACCTCCGGCACTCGCCGCATCGTGCGGAGCCCGCGCTCGCCGAGGAACGGGTTGTCTTCCTTGCCCTGCGGAATGAACGGAAGCGGCTTGTCACCCCCGACATCCCACGTGCGGACCGTCAGCATCCCCCCGAGTTCGCGCCCGATCCGCACGAAGAGATCAGCCTGCTCCGCCGCAGTAGGTGCATGTCGGTGCTCGGCGAACAGAAGTTCTGTGCGCACCAGCCCGCTGCCTTCGGCGCCGTTGCGGCGACCGGTCACTGCGTCCTCCAACGAGGCGATGTTGGCCTCGACCATGATGCGCTTCCCGGACACAGTCAGTGCGGGTTCGGAGGCCCTGGCATGCGCCGCTGCGGCCAGGTCCGCCCGCTCTCTGCTGCGCTTCTCCCAGGTCTCGCGGGTCTGCGCATCCGGGTCAACCAGGAGTGTGTTGTCCGTGGCATCGATGGCGACGATCACGCCCTGCTTGAGGTTCTGGGCCGCCGCACAGCCGGCCAGCACCGGGATGGCGCGCGACGTCGCCACCAACACGCCGTGGCCGGTGCGACCGCCGGTGGTGGTGATGATGCCCCGGACAAGGTCACGGTCCACGGACTTGGCCGTCGTGGCGTCCAACTCTTCGAGGACGAGAATGGACGGCTCCGACGGCGCGGACGGCGCCAACGACTGGCCGGTGAGGCTGAGAAGGACGAGGCGCTCGAGACTGCGGACATCCTGCGCCCGCTCGCGCAGGTACTCCGACGGCAGGCTCTCAAAGCGGGCCGCGAGATCGCCGAAGTCGGCGCTCCACGCGTCGGGGGCGCTCGCTCCGTGCGCGATTGCCGCCGATACGCCGGACACCAGTTCCTCGTCGCTGAGCATGCTGGCCTGTGCCACGAAGATCGGGTCGTCCGCGAAGCCTTCGAGATAATGCATGACGGCTGCATGGGCGGCGCGGCTGCGCTGCTCCTCGGCCGCCGGGGCGGCGGCTTCGTAGCCGCTCAGGTCGACTGTCAGCGTGGGGCGGAACACGGGCCCGACGGCGATTCCCGTGCCCGCGATCGGTGGGGAGTCGGTGGGGGACGCGGTCGCGGCCGCCGGGATGTCGTCCAGCGGATCGCCGAAATTGTCTTCGGCGAGGGCCGCGACGCACCCCAGCGCGGCGGCGGCGCCGGGACCGCTGGCGGCGACCAGGATCTCGTCGTCCGCGAGCGCCCCGAGGGCGGCGACCTGCGTGACGCTGCGCCCGTTCGCGGATGCACCAGTGGTGAGATTCGTGAGACGGACCACGACGTCCAAGTCGCGCAGCGCGGCCACCAGCACCGCGGCCGGACGGGCGTGGAGCCCATGCGGCCGCGGGGCCATGAACTGCGCCGTGAGGGCGTCGGTGAGGTCCATCGGCTCGGCAGGGGGCGGCGCGGCGTCACCACCACCCAGATGGGCCAGTTTCGCAGCCGATCCTGCGCGCGCCTCCGCGTCGACCTCGGCGATGGGTGCCCCGGACGCCGCGGTCACCACGGCGGCGATCAGGCCCTCCACGAAGGGCGCAGGAGTGAGCAGGACTCGGGCCGCGACCTCTTCGTCGAGGAACTCGAGCGCAAGTTCGGTGCTGAGCAGGGCACTGCCCAGATCTAGGAGGACCAGCACCCCGTCGGGTGAGTCGACGGCGAGAATGGCCTCTTCGATCTGGGCGGCATCGGTACCGATCGTCTCCGCGTCGAGCCCGGCAGCGACTGCGATCTGCAGCCCGGAGTCGGGAGGGACCATCTCTCTGGCCAGCCCAACGGCCGCCGTGGCCAGCGAGTGACTATGGGAGACGACTACGATTCCGATCATCGGTGACCCTGTCCTATGTCAGACGCCCCACCTCAGCCCAGGCGTGTTGACCGGAGCATCCCAGAGCGTGAGCAACTCGTCGTCCACCTTGAGGACGGTTACTGAGCATCCTGCCATCTCGAGGGAGGTGATGTAGTTGCCCACCAGGTTGCGGGCTACGGTCACGCCAGCCGCTTTCAGGAGGCTAGCCACCTCGTTGTACATGACGTACAACTCGATGAGCGGGGTGCCGCCCATGCCGTTCATCATCACTATGACCTGCGAGCCGGAGTAGTCGAGGTCGGCGAGGATGGGGTCGACCAGCATCCTGGCCACGGCTGCGGCGGAAGCGAGCGGAGCCCGTGTCCGGCCGGGTTCGCCGTGGATGCCGATCCCGACTTCCATCTCGTGCTCGCCTAGATCGAAGGTGGGTTTGCCTGCCGCCGGAACCGTGCAGGAAGTGAGCGCCATCCCCATGGAGCGACCCTGAGCGTTGATCTTGGTCGCCAACGCGGCGCAGGCCGCCAGATCCTGGCCGGCCTCCGCTGCCGCGCCGACGAGCTTCTCAAGCAGAACGGTCGTGCCGACGCCGCGGCGACCGGCCGTGTACAGGCTGTCCTGGACTGCCACGTCGTCATCGACCACTACCGTGGCGACCTCGACGTCCGCCTCGGCGGCCGCCATCTCCGCAGCCATCTCGAAGTTCATCACGTCGCCGCTGTAGTTCTTGACGATGTGCAGGACGCCTGCGCCGCCGTCGACCGCCTTCGTGGCCGCCAGCATTTGGTCGGGAACAGGGGAGGTGAAGACCTCACCCGCGCAGGCGGCGTCCAGCATGCCGAGCCCGACGAATCCGCCGTGCATGGGCTCATGGCCGGACCCCCCACCGGAGATCAGGCCGACCTTGCCCTGCTTGGGGGCGTCGAGGCGATAGACGATCTTGAGTTCATGGTCGACGCGCACTCGATCGGAGTGGGCGGCTTCGATACCGAGGAGGGCGTCCCTGACGACGTTGTCAGTGCCGTTGATGAGTTTCTTCATGCATCAATCGTGGCACCAGAAGTGGCTTTTGAACCCGCCGATCTTGGGCAGAATGTGGCGCGTCAGAGTTTGCGGAGGAAGTCGGGGTCGTCGTCGGGGGCCTTGGGGCGCTCCTGGGGCTTTTCGTTGAGCTGCGGCCGACCGAACACAAGCCACGCGACGGAGCCGACAAGGGGCAGGCAGATCACGGTCGTCGCCCACAACCAACGCGGCATGACCCGGACCCGCAGTTTCTGCGACATCGCCACGTCGACCACGCAGTAGATCATCAGCAGCGCGACAATCACTCCAAGTACGACGCGTCCCATGGGACCAGTCTACGCATGGGCGCGCCTAAAGTGGATCGGTGCAAACGGTACGGGTGGCTGCTGGCGGCCAGGTGTGGGAAGCGGTCGGGCGCGCGCTGGCCGGCGAGTACGTCATCGCCGCCGTTGCCCCCGACGACGCACCGGCGCTGCAGATGGTGGCGCCTGAAACCCCAGAGGCGGAACCGGACGCCGGCGTCATTGCCGTCACGTCCGGGTCGACGGGTGCTCCGAAGGGCGTCGTGCTGACGCGGTCGGCGTTGCGGACCGCCAGCGACCTGCTGCACGCGCGGTTGGGCGGCCCCGGCTCCTGGACGTGTGCTCTGCCGGCGCATTATGTCGCGGGCATGATGACCCTTGTCAGGAGCTGGTATGCGGGACGAGAACCGAACTTCGCGGCGTCCGATCTGCACGACCTGACCCCCCCTCCGGGGCGGGCTTACGTGTCCGTGGTGCCGACCCAACTGCACCGCGCCCTGACAGACCCGGACATCGTGAAGCGGCTGCGGGAATACGCAGCCGTGGTGGTGGGCGGGTCGGGCGTGCCGGTGGAGTTGCTCGCGTCGGCCCGGGATGCGGGCGTCCGGGTCGTGACGTCGTACGGAATGAGCGAGACGTGCGGCGGATGCGTGTACGACGGCGTCCCGCTGCCGGGCGTGCGGGTCACGACGGGTGAGCGGGACCGGCTGGAGATCGCGGGTCCGGTGCTGTTCTCCGGGTACAGACTGCGGCCCGACCTGACCGCGGCCGCCCTCGTCCAGGGACGGTTTCTCACCGGGGATCGGGGACGCCTGACCGCAGGCGGGTTGCAGGTCTGGGGCCGGGTGGACGACGTGGTGATCAGCGGGGGAGTCAACGTCGACCTTGCGGCCCTCCAGGGCAAGCTGGACGCCGCCACGGCAGGGGAAGTCGTGGTCCTCGGGCTGCCGGACCCCGAGTGGGGGTCCCGGATCGTGGCGGTCACCACGGGGGACCACAGCCTCGCGGATGTGCACGCCCTGCTCGACGTGGCGCCCGCGGCACGCCCGAAGCAGATCCGGCGGTTCGCCGTTCTTCCGCGCACGGCGACTGGGAAGCTGGACCGAACGGCTTTGGCGGACGAATGGAGCAGGAAGAGTGGCGACGGCAGCGCAATGGCTTGAGGGACTGCGGCTGCGGACGCTTCCCGCTGCCGTGGCGCCAGTACTTGCCGGCACCGGCGTGGCTGCGTTCGTGGGCGAAGCGAACCCGCTGCGGGCGGCGCTGTGCGCCGTCGTGGCGCTGGCTCTGCAGATCGGGGTGAACTTCGCCAACGACTACTCGGACGGCATCCGCGGCACCGACGCCGAGCGGGTCGGTCCGCAACGACTCGTCGGCTCCGGGGCGGCGCCGGCGCGGGTGGTCAAGGCAGTCGCGTTCGGGTGGTTCGGGTTCGCCGGCCTGGCCGGGCTGGCACTGGTGGCCTTGACGCAGCAATGGTGGCTGCTGGCTGTCGGCGTCGCGTGCGTACTGGCGGCCTGGTTCTACACCGGCGGGAAGCGTCCCTATGGCTATCTGGGTCTCGGGGAGGTTTTCGTCTTCGTGTTCTTCGGCCTGGTGGCAGTGTGCGGAACGACCTACGTCCAGGTCGGCTTCGTGCCGCCGCCGGCGCTGTGGGCGGCGGTAGCGGTCGGGTTCCTGGCCTGTGCTGTGCTTGTTGCCAACAACCTGCGGGACATCCCCACAGACGCGGCAGTCGGCAAGCGCACCCTCGCGACCCGGCTCGGTGACCGCGGCACCCGACTGTTCTACTTGTCCCTGCTCGTGGGCTCGATCCTGGCAGTCGGGGGGGTGGCGGCGACGTCCTCACCCTGGGCGTTGCTCGCGCTGGTGGGGCTGCCGGTGCTCACAGTGGCAGGCAGGGCAGTTGTCCTTGGGGCTGCGGGCCCGGCGCTCATCAGGGTCCTGAAACTCACCGGCATCGCCCAGTTGCTGTTGGCCGCCGGGCTGGCAACCGGCTTGGTGATCGCATGAGCCAGGGGCGCGACCGGGTTGTGCTGAGCCAAGTCGGCGTAGTGGCGCTCGCGCTGACGGCGTGCTGGGTCGTGGCGTGCGTGGTGGTCGCCGTGATCGCCCCCGGACTGTGGGGTGGGTGGGCGCTGGCGGTGACGCTGCTGCTCACGGCCGCGACCGCGGTCCTGGCGGCGACGCTGATCGTGAGGTTCACCGCCGCAGGCATCAAACCGCTGCTCGGCCGGCTGCTGCCATGGTCGGACATCGCCTGGGTCGGTCTGAGACAAGGGCCACTTGCCTACACGTCGATCTGGATCGCCACGTCGGTGGGCCGGACTCTCGCAGATCACGAACTCGACCAGTTGGGCGGATTCGGTATCCGGGGTCGGGTGACGACACTGGCGGAGGAGATCGCGGCCCGCGCCGGAGTCGGCCCGCCCTCAACAGAGACGCCACCGGCCCACTCCGGGCAGGGGCGACGAGCCGCCTGAGCTAGTCAGCCGGGTGGGGTTCTGTCGGCTCGCTGTCCATTTCGGCGGACTGGGCTTTCACTGCCCGCCGTTTTGGCCGGTGAGTGGAAGCGGAGTCCGCTCAAATGAACACGTGCCCCCGTAGCGGGCGGAACGTAGGCTGCGGAGTGGCGCGGGTCCACCAACCGCCCACTTCGGGGCATCGCAGAAGATGAGGTGGCCTAGGGTTGGGCGCATGATGGAACACGCCCGGGTCTACCAGATCGGGTTGCGGGCAAGGTTCCGTGGGCTCGACGTGCGCCACGGCATGCTGTTCCGTGGACCCGCCGGGTGGGCCGAGTGGAGCCCGTTCCCCGAGTACGGGACCGTCGAGGCGCGGGCGTGGTGGGATTGTGCCGTCGAGGCCGCGACCCGCGACTACCCGCCGCCGGTACGCCAGTGGGTGCCCGTCAACGTGACGGTGCCGGCCGTCTCGGCCGAGACGGCATTCGGGATCGTGCAGGTGTCCGGATGCACCACCGCGAAGGTCAAGGTCGCCACGCCGGGGCAGACCATCGCCGACGATCTGGCCCGGGTCGAGGCCGTGCGAGCCGCACTCGGGTCCCACGGCAAGATCCGGGTGGACGCCAACGGCGCCTGGTCGGTGGACGCCGCCGATCGGTACTTGCGGCAACTGAACCGGGTCGACCTCGAGTACGCAGAGCAGCCGTGCGCGACGGCCGCCGATCTGCGGCAGTTGCGGCTGCGGTTCGCGCGTACGGGCTACTCGCTGCGGATAGCAGCCGACGAGTCGATCCGGCGCGCGCAGGATCCGCTCGAAGTCGTCCGCCTCGAAGCCGCGGACATCGCCGTTTTCAAGGTGCAGCCTCTGGGCGGCGTGCGCCGGTGTCTCGAACTGGCCGAGCAGATCCCGCTTCCGATCGTGGTGTCGTCGGCCATCGAAACCTCGGTCGGCATCCGCACTGGCGTCGCCCTGGCGGCGGCACTGCCCGAACTGCAGTTCGCGTGCGGCCTCAACACGGTGCCGCTGCTCGTGGGCGATGTGACGCAGCAGCCCCTCATCGCGGTCAACGGGGCGTTGCCGGTGCGTGACGTCACTGTCGACCCGGTGCTGCTCGACAAGTGGCAGGCGCCGCCGCAGATCACGCACGCCTGGCTCCAGCGGCGGGAGCAGGTTGTCGGAGTGGTGACCAAGTGACCTCTCCCGCGCTCGGAGCCACCGTCGTCCGGCAACTCGTCGCTCAAGGAGTCACGGACTTCGTCCTGGCCCCCGGTTCGCGCAGCACCCCGCTGGCGCTGGCGCTGGCCAACTGCGACGAGCGTGACGGTGTGCGGGTGCACGTCCGCATCGACGAGCGGTCGGCAGGCTTCCTCGCCGTCGGGCTCGCGAAAGGCAGCGAGCGGCCGGTGGCGGTGTGCACCACATCCGGGACGGCGGTCGGCAACCTGCTGCCCGCCGTCATGGAGGCCCACCACGGGCATGTGCCGCTGATCGTCGTGAGCGCCGACCGTCCGGCGTCCCTCGTCGGTACCGGTGCGAACCAGACGACCACGCAGGTCGGGCTGTTCAGTGGCTTCCTCCGTGACCTGGTGCGCGTCGCCAGTTGCGATGCCCCCCGCTCGTGGCCGGCGTTGGTGGCCAGAGCCGAGATCGCGGCGTCCGGGCGGTTGTCCGGGGCGCCCGGACCCGTGCAGATCAACGCCGAGTTCGCAGAACCCCTGCTCGGGGCCGGTGAGGCGTCCAAAGTGCGCGCCGTCGTGGCCGCGGCGGGGCAAGAGCCTGTCCCCGTCGACCTGGACCCCGCTCCCCGCACGGTGATCATCGCCGGTGACGCGCCTGCGCGCGTCGGGCTGTACGCGTCCGCGCTCGCTGCTGCCGCGGACATTCCCCTCATCGCGGAGCCGTCCAGCAACGCCCGCCGAAACCCGGCGCTCGCGACCGGCCGACTCCTGCTGGGCACCTCTTTGGCGCGGAGCGTCGAACGCGTCCTCGTCTACGGGCATCCGACCTTGTCACGACCCATCACAGCGCTGCTGTCACGGCCCGAGATCGAAGTCGTGGCCGTCACGGGGCACCCGACCTGGCCCGACCCGACCTGGAATGTGCGCAGGATCGTGAACCGAGTGCGCCTGGACGCCGGCAACGCGGACTGGGCGTCTCGGTGGCGGGATGCGGACGCCCACCTGGCCGGCCGCGTCGCCGATCTCGATGCGGGGGTCGCGACCGGACGCCGGCTCGCAGCGATGGTGCTCGCAGCACTCCGGGGGGAGGATGCCCTGGTCGTGGGGCCCTCGGCGATCGTCCGCGACCTCGACCTCGCCCCGATCGCCTCCGACCCGCCGCAGGTGTTCGCCAATCGCGGGCTAGCGGGGATCGACGGGGTCGTGTCGACGGCAGTCGGCGTCGCGCTCGCCACCGGCGCCGCCACGCATCTGCTGTGCGGCGACCTCACGTTCCTGCACGACAGCAACGGGCTGCTTCTGGGGCACGGCCCCCAACCCGATCTGCGGATCGTGGTCGCCGACGACGACGGCGGGTCAATCTTCGCGACCCTGGAGCCGGGAGCGCTTGCGGCCGACGTGTTCGAACCGTTCTTCGCGACGCCGCAGCACCGAGATCTCGTCGCTCTTGCCGCGGGGTTCGGAGTCCCGGCCCGCCGGGTCGAACTGGCCGACCTGCCGGCTGTGCTGGCCGTGCCTCCTCGTGGGGTGGAAGTGGTCGTCGTCCCGCTCGATCGCAATGGTGCCCGCGGGCGCAGCCGCGAACTGGCAGGCCTCGGCCGCGACCTGTGAACGCCTGCGTGGCTCAAGGTGCCGCCGCGAGCGGTGGCGTGGCAGCGACCCGTGGGCCCGCCCGCCGACGGCTCCCGTAGCGTTCAGGTCAGGTCGCGTAGCCACTGGCGCAGGTGCCAGGTGGCGCGGACGTCGTCCTCGTTGTACGCCAGGACGCGGGAGCGGGCGGCGGCGCGACCCGTCTCAGGCCCACGAACCGCATCCTCGAACCACATCTGGGAGTTGAGGCCTCCCGGGTCGGGGTCGCGCCACCGGAACCCGGGCCCCGAGGTGGCGACGTTCTTCAGCCCGAGCCCATGAGCGCCGAAGAAATGCCCCCGGACAACCCCGAACAGGTCGACGAACGCCGTCTGCGCCAACTGGACCGCCCACTCGAGCCCTGCCCCTCGGGCCGCCAGCGCCGTGAGCCGGACGACTTCGTAGTCGGAGTAGTGGTACACCCGCAACTGCCCGGAACCGGCGAGCCGGCGCAGCCAGGTGAATGCTGCGACCGCCAATTCCACCTCGGCGGCGGGCGTGAGTTCGCTGAACTCGCCGAAGGCCTTGTAGACCGGCGCCGCACCGGCGGCGCGGTCGTGGACGAGGAAACCCCATAGGTATACGCGATTGTCGGCCGATGCCTCGATGTCGAGGTCAACCTCGATGCTGGCAGCTGGAACGGGCACTGGCCCGGACGTCGTCCGCTCCAGTTCGACGCCGCTGACCAGCATCTCGCAGCGATGCCGAGCCTGCCGCAGGCGGTCGGCGATGCCCGACCGGTGCGTGAGCCGCGACTCGTACTCGGGGAGGAGCGCGCTGAGGTCGGCCGCCACGAGGTCCGAGACCGTGGTCACTCCCAGCGCGCGGAGCGTTCTGATCTCGTGGACGTCGAGCGGCCACTTCGCGATACGCAAGCTCAGGTCGTCGTCGTCCATTCGCGGACGGCACACCGGCCACCACGCACAGGTGTCGCACTCGGCGTTACGGATGGGCCGCAGCAGTCGCTCCTCATGCCCCGAAGCCGCCGCCTCGCCGAGCCCGACCCGCAGGTCATGTTCGAATCGGTACCTCTCGATCGGTGAGATCTGGACGGCCGCGGGCCCTTGTTCACGTGGGTTTCGGGTGACGCTCGGGGCCGTGAGATCCACCCACGTCACCCGCTGACCCGCGGGCAACTGGTCGGTGCCCAGCAACCCCCCGACTGGGACGTCGCCGGCGGCGTACCCGGCCGCCTCCAACAACAGCCACAGGTGGACGAGTTCGAGTTGGTCGCCGATCTTCGGGCCCCCGCGCGGGCTGTACCCGGACAACCCGGTCGCCGCTGCGAACTCGGGTTCCGAGAGCGGGGACGCCTGGACGGACCCCGCCGCCCGCGCGTCGAGCACTCGCCGGCCACGAACCCGGACGGGCTGGTAGCCAGGGCGCCCGCTCGCGGCGTCAGCCCCCCGGACGAGCACGTCCGCCCTGCCGCGGCGGTGGTTCGCCTTGTCGGACGGCAGTACGGCCTGCACGATGGCGCGAGCGCCCGCTTCCATCGCTGCGAGGGTCGCGTCGGCTCTCTCCGCTCGGGGCTCTGATGCCAGGGGCCGCAAGTCGGCCACGCCCGCCACGGTGCTGACGACCTCGTCCAGCAGTTCGCCGGCCGCGCGCGCCACCGCCTCGACGTAGGGAGCGAGTCGCACCGGCTCGCGGGGCGGGATCGCCAGGCCGGGGGTCAGTGCGTTTTGTGTCTTCAGCGGACAGGATGCGACAGCGGGCGCGTCGAGGGTGAAATCCATCACGCCCATCCGCGGTGGATGGCCACGATGCCCTGGCTGACGTTCTGCCACTGGACTCGCTGCCAGCCGGCCGCCGCCATCAGATCGGCCAGGGGTCGTTGCGCGGGCCACGACAAGATCGAGTCCGCCAGGTACGAATAGGCGGCCGGGTTGGAACTTACCGCGGCGAGTGCAGGAATCGCCGTGCGCAGGTAGGCGTGGTAGGCGGCCCGGAACGGGGCCCAGGTCGGGGTGGAGAACTCGCAGATCACCAGGCGCCCACCCGGTTTGGTGACCCGGCGCAACTCGTGCAAAGCGGTGCTCGTGTCTTCCACGTTCCGCAGCCCGAAGGAGATCGTCACGGCATCGAAGCTGCCCGTCGCGAACGGCAGGCCGAGCGCATCACCTGCAAGAAACTGCAGATCCGGCTCGCGCTGCTTTCCCACACTGAGCATGCCCAAACTGAGATCGGTGGGGATGACGGTCGCTCCCCGGTCGGCCAACGGCCGGCTCGACGCGCCGGTGCCAGCCGCGAGATCAAGAATCAGCTGCCCGGGCCGGGGGTCGACGGCGGCCACGACGTACTCGCGCCACTTGGACTCGGCGCCGAGGGTGGTGAGCGAGTTCAGCAGGTCGTAACGGGCGGCCACCTGGTCGAACATTGCCGCCACATCGGCCCGACGCTTGGCCAACGTGGCTCTGGCAGGCATCTTCTCCACAGCACCTACCTTGCCATGCGCCGCCGACAGACCGTGACGCGGACGCCTATCCTGGGCTTGATCATAGAAGGAGAAAATCTACCCATGGCAAAACAGGGCCCGGTGCTGCACGTCAAAGACCTGAAGAAGTCGTTCGGGCCCGTTGTCATCGTCGACGGCTTTCAACTCGATCTTCGCAGCGGCGAGGCTGTTGCCCTGACGGGACGCAACGGCGCCGGCAAGTCCACCGTCCTGCGCTGCATCATCGGCGCCACCCGCCCCGACGACGGCATCATCGAGGTGAACGGCCGCGCCATGAGCGAGACGGATCCCGAGATCAGGCGCGATGTCGCCACCGTGATCGACGATCTGGACTTCTTCCCCGACCTCAGCGTCGTCGAGCATCTCGACCTGCTGGCTCGCGCCCACGGGGTGGACGACCCCGAGACGGTGGTCGACCAGATCCTCGACGAGGTGCAGTTGGTGCCGCAGTCCGGGCAGTTGCCCGGGACGCTGTCGTCCGGCCAGCGGCGCCGCCTCGCGCTGGCGACGGCCTTCGTCCGGCCACGCAAGCTCCTCGTCCTGGACGAGCCCGAGGCGCGCTTGGACGTCGAAGGCGTGGCGTGGTTGGCCGGACGCCTGCAGGCGGAGAGGCAACGCGGCCTGGCCATTCTCATGGCGAGCCACGAGCCGATGCTGGTGGAGGCCGTTGCCACCAGGACGCTGAAGCTGGGGGCCGGTCGCGGTGAGTAAGCGGGCGCGCAAGCGGGCCGCAGCTGCGGGAGTCGACTACGCCCCGGCCCAGGCCGACGCAACTGCCGCAGCGGCGACGACGGCGGCGACAACGCCGACCGACGGAGCGCCGGAGCAGGAACTACCGGCCGAGTTCTATTTCCTGGCGGACGTGCCGCCGCAACCGGTGTCGGAGCGCGACCTGCAGTCACTGATGCGCGACTGGCGCCACGGTCGCGCCACCCGAACCCTGTTGCAGGCGCTCGGTGACGGTTACGTCACGGTGATCTCGGTGCTCGTGCTCGGCGCGATGCTCGTCGGGGGCCTGTTGCGCACCTCCCAGGCGGCCGCGCTGTGTGACACGGCGTCCTGCCAGAGTGCCCGGACGCTCGTGCCCTGGGTCTTTCTCTTCGGTGTCTTCTCACTCACCTTGGCGGCGGCGCACCTGTTCGGGCCCATGCTGGCGTCGGCCGCCGAGGGTTTCTGGCTGCTGGATGCACCCATCAGGCGCGAGAAACTGCTGGGGAGGCGGCTCGTGCTGCCGCTGGTGCTTGCGTTGGTGATCGGTGCCGCGGGCGGGGCCGTGGTTGCCCTGGCGACGGGAGTCGGCCCCCTGGGTCTGGCCGCCTGGGCGGGTGCGTCCGGCCTCGGCAGTCTCGGGCTGATGGCGTTCGCGGCCGCGGCTCAGACACTCGAGAAGCAGTGGGTCGTCAAGGCGGCGCAGGCGGTCACCTCCACCCTGGCGGTCGTGGCGGTGGTCGCGGTGATCAGTGTCGCGACGGGCTGGGTGCAACTGCCGCTGGTGCCCGAGGTCAGCATTCCGGTGGCGGCCGGATTCGCGGTGGTGGGGCTCGTCCTTGCGGTCGTGGCCGGCGTTTTCGCGGCTCGCCGACTGGGGCAAGTCCGGCGGGCGCGGCTGCTGAGCGGCGGTTCGCTGGTGTCGGGCATGCAGGGGGCGGCTTACGCACTCGACCTCGGCCTGGTGCGCGACATCCTCGTGGACCGCGAGATGGTCGACCGCGGTCACGTGAAGCCGACGAAGGGACGCGGCACCGGCCTGCAGGCCCTCATCTGGCGCGACCTGCAGCGCCTGTGGCGAACGCCCAAACCGCTCGTCGGCCTCGGAGTGAGCCTCATCGTGCCGTACGCGCTGGACGCGCTCGGGGTCAGCGTTCTCAACCCGCTGCTTTCGGGACTGGTGCTGATGGCCGTCCTGGTGCCCTTCCTCAGCAGCCTGCGCGTGCTGTCCCGCACGGGCGGCCTGGCGCGAGCGTTCCCGTTCCCCACTTCCCAGATCCGGACGACGTCCATGGTGGTGCCGGCGATCCTCGCCCTGGTATGGGCACTGGCGGCACTGCCCGCCTTCGTCGGGATCTCGGCCACCGGTCAGGAGCGCACGGTGGTGACCGGCCTCTTCGTGGCGTTGGTCACTGCCGTGGCGGGCCTCATGGGGGCGGTGCGCTGGGTGAGCGCGAAGCAGGTCGATTTCGGTGCTCCCATGATGGCCACCGCCGGAGGCGCGATGCCGCCGTCCTTGATCTTCAACCTGATCCGGGGCTTCGACATGGTGGTCCTCATCTGCGCGCCGCTGTTGTTCGGCGCCGACCCGTGGTGGTCACTGGCGGTCGCAGGCGTGGTGTTCGTCTTCCTGCGCGGCACCTTCAACATGGACGAACTCAAGGCCACCCAGGAGCGGCAGTTGCGCGAGCAGGAGGCCCTGAAGAAGGCTCAGGCCGAGAAGATCAAGATCTCGCGGCCGGGCCGGTAGGATCCGCCCCCGGCGCATCGACCCGCTCCTGGGATCGGTCGGTCGACCAGTTGAGGTGGAACGTCCCCTCCCTGTCGACGCGCTTGTAGGTGTGGGCGCCGAAGTAGTCGCGGAGCGCTTGGGTCAGAGCCGCGTTGCCGCGCGGAGCGCGGATCTGGTCGTAGTACGCCAGCGCGGCGGCGAACCCGGGCACCGGCACGCCCGCCTGGACGGCCAGCGAAACGACGGCCCGCCAGGCGTCCTGGGCGTGGGCCAGTTCGGCGGCGACGCTCGGCGCTTCGAGCAGGGTCGTGAGGTTGTGCGCCGCATACTCGCCGCGGATGCGTTCGAGCAACTTGGCCCGGATGATGCAGCCGTCTCGCCAGATCTTGGCCACCTCTGCGATGTCGATGTTCCAGCCGTACTCGGCGGACGCGCTGCGGATCTGGTCCAGACCCTGGGCGTAGGCGACCACCTTGGACGACCACAAGGCGTCCCTCACCTGTTCGACGAAGCGCACCCGGTCATCCGGGTCGAAGGTGCGCTCGGGGCCGGTTAGGGCCGCCTGTGCGGCGGAGCGCAGTTCGGGGTGGGACGACGCCGCGCGCGCGAAGACAGCCTCGGCGATCGTGTTGACGGGGACCCCCAGGGTGAGCGCGGACTGCACGGTCCAGGTGCCGGTGCCCTTCATTCCGGCCACGTCCAGGACGACGTCGACGAGCGGCGCCCCGGTTTCGGGGTCACGCTGGCGAAGGACATCCGAGGTGATCCCGATGAGGTAGGAGTCCAGATCACCCGTGTTCCAAGCGGCGAAGGCGTCCGCCATCTCATCGGTGTCCAGGCCGGCGGCCTTGAGGAGTTCGTACGCCTCGCCGATGAACTGCATGTCGGCGTACTCGATGCCGTTGTGGACCATCTTGACGAAGTGCCCGGCGCCGTCCGGCCCCAGATACGCACAGCAGGGCTCGTCACCGACGTGGGCGCTGATGGTTTCGAGCAGTGGGCCGAGCGCGGCGTAAGACTCGGGGGAACCTCCCGGCATGATCGCCGGGCCCTCCAGAGCGCCGACCTCGCCACCGGAGATGCCGGCTCCGACGAAGTGGATGCCGAGTTCCCGGATGCGCGCCTCGCGTCGCCGGGTGTCCTCGAAGTGGGCGTTGCCGCCGTCCACGAGGATGTCCCCGGGTTCGAGGTGGGGCAGCAGCGTGTCGATCGTGGCGTCCGTGCCGGGCCCGGCCGCGACCATCATCACGATGCGGCGCGGCCGTTCGAGCGACGCAACGAAGTCGGCGACCTCGGCTGCGGGCACGAACGCGCCCTCATCGCCGTACTGCGCGACGACGGCGTCCGTCTTGGCGGTGGTGCGGTTGTAGATCGCGGTCCGGAACCCGTGCCGGGCGAAGTTGCGGGCGAGGTTGCTGCCCATCACCGCCATTCCGACAACGCCGACCTGCGCCTGCTGTGACATTGCGAGTCCTTCCCGTGGTGGCGGGTCCAGGCTAGTCGGCGGGTGTGCTAGCAGCCCAGGGCCGTACGCATCGGCTTGAGCTTGTGAATCGTTTCCGCGAACTCCTCCACAGGGTCGGACTCGGCCACGATGCCGCATCCGGCGAACAGTTGCAGGGACAACCCGTCGGGTGACAGTTGGCCGCACCGCAGCGCGATGGCCCATTCGCCGTCGCCGCGGGTGTCGATCCAGCCGACAGGGCCGGCGTAGCGTCCGCGGTCGAGGTTCTCGATCTCCGTGATCGCCGCGCGTGCATCCGCCGTCGGCGTGCCGCAAACCGCCGCCGTGGGGTGGAGTTGATGCGCCAGTCGCAGGGCGGTGGCCTTGCGGTGGCACACGCCCGTGATGTCGGACGCCAGATGCAGCACGTTGGGCAGTTGCAGCACGTACGGGGCGTCCGGCACGTTCATGCCGCTGCAGAGGGGAGCCAGCGCTTCTGCGACGGACTGGACTGCGAGTTCATGCTCGATGAGGTTCTTGCCCGACCGGGCGAGGGACGCCGCCAGGCGCAGATCCTCATGCTCGTCGCCGTTGCGCGGGATCGTCCCGGCCAGGACCCGCGACGTGGCGAGTCCGCCCTGGCGGCGCACCAGCATCTCGGGAGAGGCCCCGACGAGCCCGGCGAGCAGATAGGTCCAGGTGCTGTCATAGGTGGTCGCCAGTTCCCGGACCAGCCAGCGCAAGTCCAAAGGCGCGTCCAGGTGAGCGGTCTCGCCCCTTGCCAGCACCACCTTCGACAACTCGCCGCTGTTGATCCGCCCCCGCGCTTGCGTGACCGCGTCCAGCCAGCGGTCCTCTGCGAGCCCCAGTGGTGAGAACCCCGAAACGTGGGGTCGGTGCGCGGGTGACGTCGGCGGCGGCAGTTCCATGACCGGTTCCTGCCCTTCGGTCACGACCGTGAGCCAGAACACGCCGCCGCGTCTGCCGAGGATCATACGGGGAACGATCAGGCGCGACGAAGCTGTGGTGGTGCCCGGGTCGAAGGGGAACGAACCGAGCGCGAGCGGGCCGGTGCCCCACTCGTCGGGGAGGTCGCTGTCGTGACGCAAATTTGCCGTGAAGTGCGCCCACCAGCCATCGGCGTCCCGAAGGGAAACGTCGGCCACCGCCGCCACCTCGCCGATCGCCACGAACCCCTGCTGCCGCCGGATCCAGGCGGCACCGTCCGGGGGGAGGTAGTCGAGCAAGGACCCAGGGTCGGGAATGGCCACCGTGCGGGCACGCCACAAGCCCCTGTCTTGCCGATGAGTCACCAGCCGAGGATAGTGGCCCGTGTTTGTTACCGGCGAGTCGGCCGGGTGGTGGGCGGCGATGGGGGGTGAGTCGTCCGGGTTTGGTTTAAAGTCACGTCGAGCTTGCGTAAAAGATGTAGCCATGTGGCGTGTGACTTGGGTGATTGCCGGATGAGAGGGAAATGACCCGACCTGGTTTCCCGCCTAAACTGACGCCGTCCGAGGCAACCGCTGCCGCGAGCGCAGCGGGAGGGAGAGGTGATGGCTGACCGAACGAGCCAGTCGGGCCGACCCGTCCACCAGGCCGAGATCGTGCCGGTGGTCGGAGTCACCCCGCCTGCCCCGGGCGAGACCGTGGCGGCGGACGTCATCGTGGTCGGGGCGGGCCCAGGGGGCAGCGCAGCGGCTCGGCACCTGGCCGACCGCGGGCTGGACGTCGTCCTGATCGAGAAGAGCGCGTTCCCACGCGAAAAGGTCTGCGGTGACGGGCTCACCCCAAGGGCGACGAAGCAGTTGATCAGGCTCGGTATCGACACGTCCGAGTCGGCCGGATGGCTGCGCAACTACGGGCTGCGGATCTATGGCGGCACGGTCGACCCGTTCGAGCAGGACTGGCCCGACCTGGCGGACTTCCCGGGTTACGGGCTCGTCCGGCCGCGTGCCGACTTCGACAACATGCTCGCCCAGCACGCCGTGGACGGCGGCGTGAGGCTGTACCTCCAAACGCCGGCCGCGGGCCCCATAATCGATGAGCGGACCGATCGCATCGTGGGCGTTCGCGCCAAGTCCGGCGCCGAATTCAGGGCGCCGTTCGTGGTGGCAGCGGACGGCAACTCGTCCCGGTTGGCCATCGCGATGGGCATCGAGCGCCGCGCCGACCGCCCCATGGGCGTCGCGGTCCGCACCTACTTCAAGAGCCCTCGCAGCGTGGACGACTACCTCGAGAGCTGGCTAGAACTGTGGGACGGCAAGCCGCACGAGTCCAATCTGCTGCCCGGATACGGCTGGATATTCGGCATGGGCGACGGGACCTGCAATGTCGGTCTCGGCATCCTGTCCACCTCCGCGGCGTTCGGGAAGACCGACTACAAGGACCTGCTCGTGCGGTGGCTCGCGAACACCCCGCCGGAGTGGGGGTTCACGCCCGAGAACATGTTGAGTCCGATCCAGGGCGCCGCCCTCCCGATGGCGTTCAACCGCAAGCCCGCCTACGCGCGCGGGCTGCTGCTGGTTGGCGACTCGGCCGGCCTTGTCAACCCATTCAACGGCGAGGGGATCGCCTACGCAATGGAGGCAGGGGAACTCGCGGCCACCGCGATCGCCGAAGCCCATTACCGCGGCCCGGGCACGCGCAGCGCCGAACGCGCCTTGCAGGGATACAACTCCGCGCTGAGGGCGGCGTTCGGCGGGTATTTTCGGCTGGGCACGATCTTCGTGAAACTCATCGGGAACCCGCGAATCATGCGAATCTGTACCAGGTACGGGTTGCCTCGCAAGACCTTGATGAAACTCGTGATGAAACTGCTGGCGAACCTCACGGACAAGCGCGAGGGGGACTGGATGGACAGGTTCGTCAACGCCCTGACGAGGGTGGCCCCGTCAGCATGAAGACACCGAAGGGGAGGAGCGCGCGATGAGCCCCTACATTCCGTTGCTCGGGATCTTGGGTCTGGCGGCCGGGTTCCTGGCCATCGCGATCCTGTTGAGCGTGAACATCGGGCCGGCCCGCTACAACCGGGCGAAGTACGACAGCTACGAATGCGGGATCCAGCCGACGCCGCAACCGGTGGGCGGTGGGCGCTTCCCGGTGAAGTACTACATCACCGCGATGCTGTTCATCGTGTTCGACGTGGAGGTCGTGTTCCTGTACCCCTGGGCGGTTGCGTTCGACGCGCTGGGTGTGTTCGCGCTGATCGAGATGGTGCTGTTCGTGGCGACGGTGTTCGTCGCCTACTTCTACGTGCTGCGGCGCGGTGGCCTGGACTGGGAATAGAGAGGAGCTGAACCACCATGGGCATTGAGGACAAGATCCCCCAGGGCGTCGTTCTGACCACCCTCGAAGGGCTGTTCGGCTGGATGCGGCAGGCGTCCTTCTGGCCGGCGACTTTCGGTCTCGCCTGCTGCGCCATCGAGATGATGGCGTTCGGCACCCCCCGCTTCGACTCCGGCCGGTGGGGCCAGGAGGTCTTCCGGGCGTCCCCGCGGCAGGCCGACTTGATGATCATCTCGGGTCGGGTCAGCCAGAAGATGGCGCCCGTGCTGCGGCAGGTTTACGACCAGATGCCCAACCCGAAGTGGGTCATGGCGATGGGCGTGTGTGCATCGTCCGGTGGCATGTTCAACAACTATGCGATCGTCCAGGGCGGCGATCACCTCGTGCCCGTCGACATGTATGTGCCCGGCTGCCCGCCCCGACCCGACATGCTGATCGACGCCATGTTCAAGCTCCGCAAGGACATCGTCGCCAAGCGCCCGATGGGCCAGAACGAGATCGATGCCCGCGAGGCCGCCGAACTGGCAGCGCTCGAAGCGCCGGCGACCATCGAGATGAAGGGCCTCATGCGATGAGCGACAAGCCCGCCGAGAAGCAGGATCCGGCGACCGACCAGCCCGGCACCAAGCAGGATCCTGCGAGCGAGAAGACCATCGACGAGCCGGTCGAGTCTGCCGAGAACGCGCCCAAGGCGGGTCTTGAACGCGAGGACGCGCAACCCGACGCCGAACTCGAGGTGGTCGGCGGAGCCACGGTAGCGGCGCCCGTGCGCACGGGGATGTGGTCAGAGGGCCCCGGCGACACCTCCGGATACGGTCGCATCCAGCGGGTGATCCCGACCCCCCAGGCAAGCGATCCGCCCCTCGGCGGCTGGTTCGATGAGGCCTCCCGCCGCCTTCAGGTTCTCGTCCAGGACGCGCTCGTCCGGGCGGTTCTCGAGCATGGGGAGCTCACCTTCCATGTGGGACGCGACAAGCTCATCGAAGTCATGCAGCAGTTGCGGGACGACGCGCACCTGAGGTTCGAGTTCATGTCGGGTGTTTCGGGCGTCCACTACCCCCACCGGGCGGGGGAGGAACTGCACGTCGTCTATCACCTGCTCTCCATGACCCACAACCGGCGGCTGCGCATCGAGACGACGGCGCCCGAAACCGATCCCCATGTGCCGTCCGTGGTGGCGATCTACCCGGCCGCCGACTGGCACGAACGCGAGACCTGGGACATGTTCGGCGTCATCTTCGACGGCCACCCGGCACTGACCCGCATCTTGATGCCGGACGATTGGGTCGGCCATCCGCAGCGCAAGGACTACCCCTTGGGCGGCATCCCGGTCGAGTACAAGGGCGCCGTCGTGCCGCCCCCCGACGAGCGGAGGAGCTACCGATGACCGCGCAGTCTCACGACTTCTACGCCGGCCCCGGCGAAGAGACCGAAGGCCGCGTCTATACCGCGATGGGCGGGGGCGACTGGGAGGACATCGCCCAGGAGCAGGCGGAGCGGGGCGACGAGACGCTCGTCATCAACATGGGCCCGCAGCACCCGTCCACCCACGGCGTCCTGCGGCTGCTGCTCGAGTGTGACGGCGAGACCGTGGTTTCGATCCGGCCTGGCATCGGCTTCCTGCACACCGGCATCGAGAAGAACATGGAGTACCGCACCTTCACTCAGGGCTCGACGTTCGTGACGCGCATGGATTACGTCGCCCCGATCTTCAACGAGGTCGTCTACTGCCTCGCTGTGGAGCGGTTGCTCGAGATCGAGGATCAAATCCCCGAGCGCGCCACGGTGATCCGGGTCCTGATGATGGAACTCAACCGGATCGCGTCCCATCTGGTCGCCATCGGCACCGGCGGCATGGAGATCGGCGCCCTGACCGTCATGACGATCGGGTTCCGCGAGCGCGAGAAGATCCTCGACTTCTTCGAGGCCGTCACGGGCCTGCGCATGAACCACGCCTACATCCGTCCCGGTGGCGTGGCAACCGACCTGCCCGAGAACGCGATCCCTCATTTGCGCGAGGTCATCGAGTGGTTGCACAAGCATCTGCCCGAGTACGCGGCGTTCTGCAACGAGAACCCGATCTTCAAGGGCCGCATGTGCGGCGTCGGCTACCAAGATCTGCCTGCCTGCATGGCCATGGCCGTGACTGGGCCGCCCTTGCGCGCTGCCGGGTACGCCTGGGACCTGCGCAAGCAGCAGCCCTACTGCGGGTACGAGACCTACGATTTCGACGTCGTCACCTGGGACACCAGCGACGCTTATGGACGCTTCCGCGTGCGCCTGCAGGAGATGTGGGAGTCGCTGAAGATCGTCGAGCAGTGCGCCGATCGGCTGGAGAAGTCGGTAGGCGAGCCTGTGATGGTGGCCGACCCCAAGATCGCATGGCCGTCACAGCTCACCGTCGGTTCCGATGGCCAGGGCAACTCCAACGAACACATCCGGCACATCATGGGTGAGTCGATGGAAGCGCTGATCCACCACTTCAAGATCGTCACGGAAGGTTTTCGGGTGCCGGCGGGACAGGCGTACGTCGCCATCGAGAACCCCAAGGGCGAACTCGCCTGTCATGTGGTCTCCGACGGCGGCACGCGTCCGTACCGCGTGCACATGCGCGACCCGGGGTTCAACCATCTGCAGTCGATCCCGATCCAATGCGAGGGCGGCATGATCTCCGACATTGTGGTGGCGGTCGGTTCGATCGATCCCGTCATGGGAGGTGTCGACCGGTGAGCGGTCACGAGTTCAAGTCCTACTTCCCGGAGTCGGGTGGCATCGACCACACCGATCAGTCGACCGCCATCACCGAGCAGACTCTCGCCGAGATGCGTGAGTTGGCGGCACGTTACCCGCAGGCGCGCAGCGCCCTGCTGCCGATGCTGCATCTGGTGCAGTCGGTCGACGGCCGCATATCACCGGCCGGCATCGAAGCATGCGCCGAGGTGTTGGGCATCACGACGGCCCAGGTGTCCGGCGTGGCCACCTTCTACACGATGTACCGGCGTCGCCCGGGCGGCAAGCACCACGTGGGCGTCTGCACCACCGCCCTGTGCGCCGTGATGGGCGGCGACCACCTGCTCGAGCACGTGTCCGAGAAACTCGGCATCGCACCCGATGAGACGACACCCGACGGGACCTTCTCCCTCGAACGCATCGAGTGCAACGCGGCCTGCGACTACGCCCCCGTGATGATGGTCAACTGGGAGTTCATGGACAACATGACGCCCGGCAAGGCCGATCAGGTGCTGGACGACCTGGCCTCAGGAGCCGAGGTGCATTCGACTCGCGGTGCCAGAATCACCACTTGGCGTGAAGCCGAACGCGTCCTGGCCGGATTCCCCGACGGCCGGGCCGACGAGGGTCCGACCGCGGGTGAAGCGTCCCTGCGTGGGCTTGAACTTGCCCGCGAACAGGGCTGGAAGGCCCCCGACCTGCCCGCCGCCGCACCGGTTCGAGAGGAGGCCTCTCAGTGAGCGTCGACATCCTTACTCCCGTCCTCTCCGCCAACTGGGGTGACGAACAAGCCTGGAAACTCGCCAATTACGAGCAGCGCGGTGGGTACCAGGGCCTGCGCAAGGCGATCACCATGACCCCGGACGACATCACGAACCTCGTCAAGGACGCGGGACTCCGCGGCCGCGGAGGCGCAGGCTTCCCGACGGGAATGAAGTGGAGCTTCGTCCCCAAGGACAACCCCAACCCGAAGTACCTTGTCGTGAACGCCGACGAGTCGGAACCGGGCACTTGCAAGGACATGCCGCTGCTGATGGCGTCTCCGCACACGCTGGTCGAGGGCGTCATCATCGCGGCGTACGCCATCGGGTGCGCCCAGGCGTTCATCTACTGCCGCGGTGAAGTGCTGCACATCATCCGCCGCCTGCAGCAGGCGGTCAGTGAGGCGTACGCGGCCGGCTACGCCGGCAAGAACATCCTGGGCAGCGGCTATGACCTCGAAGTCACCGTTCACGCCGGGGCAGGCGCCTACATCTGCGGCGAGGAGACGGCGCTGCTCGACTCACTCGAGGGACGCCGCGGCCAGCCGCGCCTGCGCCCGCCGTTCCCGGCGGTAGCGGGACTGTACGCGAGCCCGACCGTGGTCAACAACGTCGAATCCATCGCGTCGGTGCCGTGCATTCTCACCAACGGCAGCGAGTGGTTCAAGCTGATGGGCACCGAGAAGTCCAAGGGAATGACCCTGTACTCGCTGTCGGGGCACGTGAACAGACCCGGCCAGTTCGAGGCTCCGCTGGGAATCACGCTGCGCCAGTTGCTCGATCTGGCGGGCGGCATCCGCACCGGGCACCAGTTGAAGTTCTGGACGCCGGGCGGTTCGTCCACGCCGATCCTCACAGACGAGCATCTCGATGTGCCGCTCGACTATGAACAGATGGCCGGTGCGGGATCGATGCTGGGCACCAAAGCCCTGCAAATCTTCGACGAAACCGTCTCTGTGGTCAGGACGACGCTGCGGTGGGTCGAGTTCTACAAGCACGAGTCCTGCGGTAAGTGCACACCGTGCCGCGAAGGCACCTGGTGGCTGGTGCAGATGCTGCAACGGTTCGAGGCCGGCACCGCAGCCGAGGGCGACGTCGACAAGATGCTCGACGTCTGCGACAACATCGGTGGCAAGTCGTTCTGCGCGCTGGCAGACGGAGCCGTCGCTGCCGTGACTTCGGCCGTGAAGCACTTCCGCGCCGAGTTCGAGGCCGGCTATACCACGCCCGCGGCTGAGCTGTTCCCCTACCGAAATAGCGCCTTGTTCGAGGTGCCCGCACGCGAGGGGGCTGCGGTATGACCGTCCAGGCCAAGTCGACCGACGTCAGCCAGCGGCCGCCGACGATCACGGTGACCATCGACGGCGTGGCTGTCGAGGTGCCCAAGGGCACGCTGGCGATCCGGGCAGCCGAGTTGATCGGGATCGCGATCCCGCGCTTCTGTGACCATCCGCTGCTCGATCCGGTCGGCGCCTGCCGCCAATGCATGGTCGAGGTTCCCGACATGGGTAACGGGCGCGGCATGCCGAAGCCCCAGGCGTCCTGCACCCTCGAATGCGCGGACGGCATGCAGATCGCGACGCAACTCACCTCCGAGCGCGCCGAAAAGGCCCAACGGGGCATGATCGAGTTCCTGCTCGTCAACCATCCCCTCGACTGCCCGATCTGTGACAAGGGCGGCGAGTGCCCGCTGCAGAACCAGGCGATGGCCAACGGCAACGGCGAGTCGCGGTTCGGCATGGCGAAGCGGACCTTCCCGAAGCCGGTGGCGGTCTCGGCTCAGATCCTGCTCGACCGGGAGCGGTGCGTCCTGTGCGCCCGCTGCACCCGGTTCAGCCAGCAGATCTCCGGTGACCCGTTCATCGCGCTCGTCGAGCGGGGTGCCCTGCAACAGATCGGCATCTACGAGACCGACCCATACGATTCCTACTTCTCGGGCAACGTCGTGCAGATCTGCCCCGTCGGGGCCCTGACCAGCGCCGCGTACCGGTTCCAGGCGCGGCCGTTCGATCTCGTTTCGACGGTCACGACGTGTGAACTGTGCGCCTCCGGGTGCCAGTTGCGCTCCGACCATCGGCACTTCCAGATCAAGCGACGCCTGGCGGGCGACTTGCCCGAGGTCAACGAGGAATGGAACTGCGATCGCGGCAGGTTCGCCTTCGTCGCGGGGCGCGGCGCCGATCGGCTCTCCTACCCGCTCATCCGCGAGGACGGTGTGCTGCGGCCCGCGTCCTGGCCCGAGGCCATCGACCATGCCGTCCGAGGCTTGCAGGCTGCCGGCGAGTCCGTCGGCGTCCTCACCGGTGGGCGTCTCACGATCGAGGACGCTTACGCGTACTCGAAGTTCGCGCGCGCCACCCTGGGCACCAACAACATCGACTTCCGCTCTCGCCCGCATTCGGCCGAGGAGGCCCAGTTCCTCGCGGCGCTGGTCGCCGGCCGGAGGGTCGGCGACGGAGTCACGTACGCAGATCTCGAAACGGCGAGCAAGGTCGTCTGTGTCGGGTTCGAACCCGAGGACGAGTCTCCGATCGTCTTCCTGCGGCTGCGAAAGGCCGTCCACAAGCAGAAACTCCAGGTGGTCGCGGTCGGCCCGTTCCTGTCGCGCGGATTCGCGAAGCTGTCCGCCACCCACGTGCCGTCCATCGGCGCCGAGGGACTGGAACACGTCGACGCCGATGCCGGCACGATCATCATGGTCGGCGAGCGTGCCGCCCAGACCCCCGGCATGCTGTCCGCGGTGGCGGCACTGGCCGCCCACACCGGAGCACGCCTTGCGTGGGTGCCACGCCGGGCGGGCGATCGGGGCGCCATCGAGGCGGGGTGTCTGCCCAACCTGCTCCCGGGCGGGCGTCCGGTCGCAGACGGCACCGCTCGCGTCGATGTCGCCGCCCACTGGGGCATCGACAGGCTGCCGACCGCCGAGGGCCTGGACGCTTCTGCGCAACTGGCCGCCGCGGCTGCCGGTGAACTGAAGGCCCTTGTCGTCGCCGGTGTGGAACCCGCCGATTTCGCCTCCCACGCCGCCGTGCTGGCGGGGCTGGAGGCGGCTGACTTCGTGGTCAGCATCGAGCAGCGGGCCAGTGAGGTGACCGAGCGCGCGGATGTGGTCTTCCCCGTCGCGCTGCTCGAGGAGCACGCCGGCACGTTCTGGAACTGGGAACACCGTCAGGGCCCAGTGCCGACGGTGATCACACAGCAGCGCACCCCCATGACCGACATGCGAGTGTTGGCGGCCGTGGCCGATGCGCTCGGGCGCCCTCTCGGCGTGCGCACCACGGCCGCGGTGCAGCGCGAACTGGCCGAACTCGGCATCTGGGACGGCGATCGGCCGGCTGCCCCGAGTTCCGCGCTTGTCCCGGTGCCGACCGGCGGAGCCCCGGTGCTGGTGTCATGGCGGCAACTCATCGACGGATCCCGCGCCAACGACGGAGAGGTTGCGCTGCGTGCCACCGCCCGTCCCGTCGTCGCCCGCGTCAGCCCGCGCACCGCGGCAGCGCTGCATCTTGAAGGTCAGGTGAACGTGGGGGGCGGCGGCGCCAGCCGCGACTTCCCCCTCGTGGTCGACGAGACGATGGTCGACGGCGCCATCTGGCTTCCCGGCAACTTCTTCGACGGGAGCCTCGGGACCCTCGAGGTGCGCCCCGGTGAACCAGTGCAAGTAACGGCAGGAGGTGTGTCATGACCCCGCTGGATCTGAGTTTGTTCGGCACCGACCCGTGGTGGCTGGTGCTGATCAAGGTGGTCGTCCTGTTCGTGGTGCTGCTCGTCTGGACGATCTTCAACGTCTGGTTCGAGCGGCGGCTCGTGGGCAAGATGCAGCACCGCCTCGGGCCGATCATGAACGGTCCGTTCGGCCTGTTCCAGGCGGTGGCCGACGGTGCGAAACTCCTGCTCAAAGAGGATTTCAAGCCCGCCAAGGCCCAGACATTCCTGTACACGCTCGCGCCCCTCATCGCCGGCACTTGCGCCTTCACCGCTTGGGCAGTGATCCCGTTCGGCGGCGAAGTCGAGATCTTCGGCGTCAGGACGCGCCTGCAACTCACGGACCTGCCCGTGGCGACCCTGGTGATTCTGGCCGTCGCCTCCGTCGGCATCTACGGCTTCGTGTTGGCCGGCTGGTCGTCGTCAAGCCCCTACTCGCTGCTCGGCGGCTTGCGCTCCAGCGCCCAGATGATCAGCTACGAACTGTCGATGGGCATGTCACTCGTGGCGGTCTTTCTGTACGCGGGGTCCATGTCGACGTCCACCATCGTCGAGCGCCAGGGTGAACCGCTCACGCTGTTCGGGTTCGACATCGGCCTCACCCAGTGGTACTGGCTGCTGCTCATTCCGTCCTTCGTGATCTACGTGATCTCGATGGTCGGCGAGACGAACCGGGCCCCGTTCGATCTTCCCGAGTGCGAGTCCGAGTTGGTGTCGGGGCACCTCACCGAGTACACCGGCTTCCGGTACGCCATCTACTTCCTGGCCGAGTACATCAACATGGCGACGGTGTCGGCGGTGGCCGTCACCCTGTTCATGGGTGGCTATCACGCCCCGTGGCCGATCAACGTGCTGTTGCCGTTCCTCGACCAGGGCTGGTTCGGCCTCCTGTGGTTCGTGATCAAGGTGCAGTTGTTCATCTCGTTCTTCGTGTGGCTCCGCGGCACCCTGCCGCGGTTGCGGTACGACCAGTTCATGAACCTGGGCTGGAAGTGGATGATCCCGATCTCCCTGGTGTGGCTCATGGGGGTCGCGACCGTCCGCACCGTGCTGGGCAACGAGGCCATCCGCACCAGCCCGGTCCCGTGGATCCTGTTCGGTGCCGCCGTCGCGGTCCTCATCGCCCTGGTCCTCTACGGGTTCAAGGAACCGCCGAAGGCCGAACCGGTCGTCGACCCATCCCGGCCGTTCGACGCGTTCGCCGGAGGCTTCCCCGTGCCGCCCATGCCGGGGCAGGAATTGCCCGAGTTGGCCGGTGTACTCAAAGCCCGGGCCGCCGAGCCCGAGGCCCCCAAGGAGGATGAGGTCTGATGGGACTGTTCGACGCCTGGGCGGGCTTCGGTGTCACGTTCCGCACGATCTTCCGGGAGACCTTCACCCAGGACTACCCGCTCAAGCCCAAGGTCACCGCGCCCCGGTTCCACGGCCGTCATCAGCTGAACCGGTGGCCGGACGGGCTCGAGAAGTGCGTCGGCTGCGAGTTGTGCGCTTGGGCGTGCCCGGCAGACGCCATCTACGTGGAGGGCGCCGACAACACCGAGGACGATCGCTTCTCGCCCGGTGAGCGGTACGGCCGCGTGTACCAGATCAACTACCTGCGCTGCATCCTCTGCGGCCTGTGCATCGAAGCCTGCCCCACCCGGGCGCTGACGATGACCAACGAGTTCGAACTGGGAGACACGACCCGCGCCAAGATGATCTACGAGAAGCAGCAACTGTTGGCGCCCTTGTTGCCGGGCATGGAGGCCCCACCCCACCCGCGGCGCCTCGGCGAATCCGAGACGGACTACTTCCTGGGACTGCCCCCGACCGGCACCCAGGACTCGCGCACCGGTACACAGGGAGGCAACTCATGAACCCGGCACTGCTCCCCCTCGTGACCGGGGCGGAGGTGACTTTCTGGATCTGCGCTCCGATCATGGTGTTCTGCGGACTCGGCGTGGTGCTGTTCCGCAAGGCCGTCCACTCGGCCGTCAGCATGGCCGGGCTCATGGTGGCCCTCGCGGTGCTGTACGCGTCCCTGGACGCGCCGTTCCTGTTCGCCGTGCAGATCATCGTCTACACCGGCGCGATCCTGATGCTGTTCCTGTTCGTCATGATGCTGGTGGGCGTCGACACGGCGGATTCCGTCGTCGAGACGCTCAAGGCCCAGCGGCCGCTGGCGGCCCTCGGGGCGCTGGGTGTGGCCGGACTGCTGATCTTCGGCATCGGCGGCACCGTGCACACCAACGTCGGGCTCGCGGAGGTGAACCAAGCCGGCAACGTCGAGACGCTGGCGTCCCTGGTCTTCGGTCGGTACGTATTCGTGTTCGAGTTGTGCTCGGCGTTGCTGATCACCGCCGCCGTCGGAGCCATGGTGCTCGCCCATCCAGAGCGGCTGCGCAAGAAGGCCGGTCAGAAGGAGCAGGCGGCCAAGCGCATGGACGCCTACAAGGTCAGCGGCGAGCATCCCGGGCCACTCCCGAGTTCCGGCGTCTTCGCCCGGCACAACTCGATCGCCGTGCCCGCGCTGCTCCCTGACGGTTCCGTCGCCGAGAAGTCGGTCAGCCAGACGCTCGTCGAGCGGGGTGCGATCGTCAACTCCAACGAGTTGCAGCACGTGACGAGCGAGACCTTCAAGGCCATCGAACAGGCCAAGGAGGACGAGAAATGAATCCCGAATACTACGTCTATCTGGCGGCGATCCTGTTCGCGATCGGTGCGATGGGCGTGATGGTGAGGCGCAACGCGCTGATCATGTTCATGTCCGTGGAGTTGATGCTCAACGCGTGCAACCTGGCACTGGTGGCGTTTGCCCTCGCGTGGGGCAACGCCGAGGGCCAGATCGCGGCGTTCTTCGTCATGGTCGTTGCCGCTGCCGAGGTCGTGGTCGGCCTCGCGATCATCGTCAACATCTATCGCACCCGTCGTTCGACCTCGGTCGACAACGCCAACCTGTTGAAGCTGTGAGGGGGACAAGTGACGATTCTCGAAACCGTGACCCCGGTCGCAGCGACCGGCCTTTTCGAGCTGTCCTGGTTGATGATCGCGATCCCGCTCTTGAGCGCCGCGGTGTTGTTGCTGGCCGGACGATACGCGGATTCCTGGGGGCATTGGCTCGGCACCTTGGCGCCGATCGCCTCCTTCGGCATCGGTGCCGCCCTGTTCGCGACCCAGTTGGGCAGTCCGGTGGAGCAGCGCGTGGTCGAACTCCCGCTGTTCCAGTGGATCGGAGTCGGCGGCTGGGACATCTCCGCCGGCCTGCTGATCGACCCGCTGTCGATCCTGTTCGTGTTGCTCATCACCGGCGTCGGCGGCCTGATCCACATCTACTCGCTCGGCTACATGGCGCACGATCCGAAGCGCCGCAGGTTCTTCGCGTTCCTGAACCTGTTCATCGCGGCCATGCTGATCCTCGTCCTCGCCGACAACTACCTCGTGTTGTTCGTCGGCTGGGAAGGCGTCGGTTTGGCGTCCTACCTGCTGATCTCGTTCTGGCAGGAGCGTCCGGCCGCGGCCGCCGCCGGCAAGAAGGCGTTCGTGATGAACCGTGTCGGCGACATAGGCATGACCTTCGCCGTGTTCAGCATGCTGGCGATGTTCGGGTCGTCCAAGTTCACCGACGTGAACGAGGGCGCCGCCGGGCTCGAGCCCCTGTGGGCGACGCTGATCGGCGTCTTCCTGCTGATCGGTGCCTGCGGCAAGTCGGCCCAGGTGCCGCTGCAGGCGTGGCTCCTGGACGCCATGGAGGGCCCGACCCCGGTGTCGGCGCTCATCCACGCGGCGACGATGGTCACGGCGGGCGTGTACCTGGTCGTCCGGTCGCACGCGATCTTCGAACTCAGCGAGGTCGCATCGATGGCCGTCGTCATCGTCGGCACGGTGACGTTGTTGGCGGGCGCCTGGATCGGGTGCGCGAAGGACGACATCAAGAAGGTCCTCGCAGGTTCGACCATGAGCCAGATCGGCTACATGATGCTCGCCGCCGGTATCGGCCCGCTCGGCTACGCGTTTGCGATCTTCCACCTCCTGACCCACGGGTTCTTCAAGGCCAACATGTTCCTCGGCGCCGGCTCTGTGATGCACGGAATGGACTCCGAGGTGGACATGCGCAGGTTCGGCGGGCTGCGTAAGTACATGCCCATCACGTTCTGGACGTTCGCGGTCGGTTACCTGGCGATCATCGGGTTCCCGGGGCTGTCCGGGTACTTCTCGAAGGACCACATCATCGAGGCCGCCTTCGAACACAACCTCGTCGTCGGCATCTGTGCGCTGTTGGGTGCCGGTGTCACGGCGTTCTACATGACACGCCTGATGGCGATGACCTGGTTCGGCGACAAGCGCTGGCGCGATGGCGTCCACCCGCACGAGTCGCCACTGTCCATGACGATCCCGCTGATCGTCCTGGCAATCGGCAGCGCCGGGCTGGGCCTGGTGATGAACTTCTGGATTCAGGACTGGCTGCAGGCCTCCACGGGTGCCCACCCGCACGAGGTCGGGCTGATTCCGACCCCGGTCGGTCTCGCCACTCTGGGCGTCGTGATCGTGGGCGTGGCGATCGGCTGGTGGCTGTTCGGTCGCCGCGAGGTGCCGCAGGTGGCACCCGACAAGGTGTCGCCGCTGACCGTGATCGGCCGCAATGACCTCTTCGGGGACGCCGTCAACGACGCGGTCGTCGTCAGGCCCACCACCGCTCTGGCCACCGGAATCGTCCGGGCGGACGAGGCGCTGGTCGACGGCGCGGTGATGGGAAGCGCAGGCCTGGTGGCCGGCGTGGCAGGGCAACTGCGCAAGATACAGACGGGGTATGTCCGCACTTACGTCCTGACGATGGTGGGCGGCGTGTTGTTGGTCGGACTCGTGCTGATCCTCGGACAGCTGATCTAGGAAGGAGCTGGAGATGACATTTCCCTGGTTGACCGTCCTGGGCCTGCTGCCGATCGTCGGCGGGGTCGCCATGATGTTGCCGCTCAAGGGCGCTGCCCGCGCGGTAGGCATGGCGTTCTCGCTGGTGACGCTGGGAGCCGTCCTGTGGGTCACGAACCTGTTCACCGGCGGTACCGACCTCTCAGAGCAGGTGAGCTGGATCAAGCCCATCGGCGCGTTCTGGGCGTTGGGGCTGGACGGCATGGGCCTGCTGATGGTGTTGCTGACCGCCATCCTGACTCCCGTCGTCCTGCTTGCCGAATGGCGAACGGGCGAACTGGCCGCAGGTCGCTGGTCGCCGCGGGTGTTCTTCGGGCTCGTCCTGGTGTTGGAGGGCCTGTCGATCTTCGTGTTCCTGGCCACCGACGTCCTGCTGTTCTACCTGTTCTTCGAGGCGACGCTGATCCCGATGTACTTCCTGATCGGCGGGTTCGGCGGCCCGAAACGAGCAGCGGCGGCTCTCAAGTTCCTGCTGTATTCCCTTGCCGGCGGCCTGGTAATGCTGGCCTCCGTCGTGGGGTTGTACGTGGTTTCGAGCGAGTCGGGCACCCCCAGCTATCTGCTCTCGGACCTCACGAGGCTCGTCATCGACGGGCAGGTTGGGCAGTGGCTGTTCATCGGTTTCATGGTGGCGTTCGCCGTGAAGGCTCCGATGGTGCCGGTTCACACCTGGCTGCCGGACGCCGCGCAGCAGTCCACCCCTGGCACGTCCGTCTTGCTGGTCGGCGTCCTGGACAAGATCGGCACGTTCGGCATGATCCGGTTCTGTGTCGGCTTGTTCCCGGAGGCGTCCACCTGGGCGACACCCGTCATCGTGGTGCTCGCTCTCATTTCGATCATCTACGGCGCTCTCGCCGCGATCGGGTCGAAGGACCTGATGCGATTCGTGGCTTTCACATCCGTCAGCCACTTCGGTTTCATGGTGCTGGGCATCTTCGCCTTCACCACCCAGTCACTGACCGGGTCGATCTTCTACATGCTCAACCATGGGTTCTCGACGGCGGCGCTGTTCCTAGCCGTGGGGTTCATCGTCAAACGGCGTGGAAGCTCCGCTATCTCCGATTTCGGCGGCGTGCAGAAGGTCGCCCCGGTGATGGCTGGCGTGTTCCTCGTGTCCGGTCTGGCGGGACTTGCGCTTCCGGGCATGTCCAGCTTCGTGAGCGAGTTCCTGGTCATGGCCGGCACCTGGACCAGATGGGAGTGGGTCGGTGCCGTCGCCGCGCTTGGCATGGTGCTGTCGGCCGTGTACATCCTGTCGGTGTACCAGCGGACGATGACCGGCCTGCCTTCCGCCGCGACCACCCAGCACTTCGCGGGCCGCGACCTGACTGTCGTCGAGCGCCTGATCATGGTGCCGCTCATCGGCCTGATCCTGGCTTTCGGGTTCGTGCCGCAGCCGATTCTCAAGCTGATTGAACCGGTGGCAACGGCCTCCCTCCAACAGGTAGGCCTCACCGACCCTGCACCGCGGGTCCAGACTGGAGTCAAGTGATGAATGTGCTTGAGATCGTCGCGCCGCCGGCAGAAGACCTCCTGGTCGCCGCGCCGGTGCTTGTGGCCTTCCTGGCGGCGTGCCTCGGGGTGCTCGTGGAGGCGGTGGTCCCGCGGCAGTTCCGGTTCGTCGCGCAGGCGTCGCTGGCAATACTGGCGCTTGTCGCGTCCTTCGGGTTCGTCGTCCTGAACTGGACGCAGGAGCGGTTCCGCGCGGTCATGTTCGGGTCGATGATGGTGGACGGACCGACCTACTTCTCGTGGGCGATGCTCATCGTATTCACCCTGTTGGCACTCATGGTGTTCGCCGAGCGGCGGCTCACAGGAGGCAACGCGTTCGCGGCCTCAGCCGCTGCCACCCCGGGGAGCCCGGCGGAGGAGAAGGCGATCGCCGCCAAACTCGAACACACCGAGGTCTTCCCGTTGGCGTTCTTCGCACTCACCGGCATGTTGGTCTTCCCTGCGGCCAACGATCTGATCACACTGTTCGTCGCGCTGGAGGTTTTGTCCCTGCCGTTGTACCTGATGTCGGGACTCGCTCGGCGGCGGCGGCTGCTGTCGCAAGAGGCGGCGCTGAAGTACTTCCTGCTCGGGGCGACATCGTCTGCCTTCATGCTGTTCGGGATCGCCCTGCTGTTCGGCTATGCAGGGTCGTTCGACCTCGCCCAGATCGCCACGGCCGTTGCGAACCCGGTCAACGGCGAGGGACTGCTGATCGCCGGTGGCGGACTCGTCGGGATCGGCCTGTTGTTCAAGATCGGCGCAGTTCCGTTCCACTCCTGGACGCCCGACGTGTATGCGGGGGCTCCGACGCCCGTGACCGGATTCATGGCCGTGTGCACCAAGATCGCGGCCGTGATGGCGTTGCTGCGGATCTTCTACGTCGCACTCGGAGCCGACCGGTGGGACTGGCAGCCCCTGTTGGCAGTCATCGCCGTGCTGACCATGATCGTCGGCTCCGTGATCGCCATCGTCCAGACCGACATGAAGCGACTGTTGGCCTACTCCTCGATCGCGCACGCGGGCTTCATTCTCACCGCAGTCGTGGGCTCGTCCACCCCGCAGACGGGACTGGCGACCGGATCTGTCGGCAGCGTTGGAGCCGTCCTGTTCTACCTTGCCGCGTACGGATTCGCCACGATCGGTGCGTTCGCGGTCGTGACGCTGGTGCGCAACGCTGGTGGCGAGGTGACGGCGATCTCAGGCTGGGCCGGGCTGGGCAAGAAGTCACCGTTCCTGGCCGGGATCTTCACCGTGTTCCTGCTCAGCTTCGCGGGCATCCCGCTCACGGGCGGCTTCATCGGCAAGGTGTCGGTGTTCGCGGCGGCGTGGAGCGGCGGCTATTGGTGGCTCGTCGTCATCGCCGTGGTGATGTCCCTCGTCACCGCCTTCTTCTACCTGCGGATCGTCATGGTGATGTTCTTCACCGATCCCGACCCTGCGGTCGAGATCGGTGACGCGAGCGGCCTCACTTGGCTGCCCATCATCATCGGTCTGGTCGCCACGATCGGGCTGGGTATCGTCCCAGGTTCGGTGTTGGAACTGGCCACCGCGGCTGCCGGCTTCCTGATCGGTTAGTATCGCCGACAAGCTGACAAAGGGAGATGCGTGAGCGTGGACAACCTGGTGGACTCCGATCTCGCTGACCGGGTGGTGGCCCTGCTGGCGACGATCGAGGACCGGTTGGTTCAGGTTGCCCAGGGCGAGTCGGACTTCGTGTCCGAGGCCGCCGGGCACATCATCATGGCGGGGGGCAAGAGGTTCAGGCCGGCGCTGGTGGTGCTCGCGGCGTCCTTGTTCGACCGCGCCGACGAGGACGACGTCATCCGGGCGGCCCTCGCCGTCGAACTCACCCATGTGGCGAGCCTCTACCACGACGATGTCATGGACGAGGCCGAACTGCGCCGTGGCACCGTCAGCGCCAACCGCCGCTACGAGAACTCCACCGCGATCCTCGTGGGTGACTTCCTGTTCGCCCGGGCGTCGGCCATGGTCGCAGAACTCGGCGCCGAATACGTGAAACTGCACGCCCACACGTTCGCCCGGCTCGTTCAGGGGCAGATCGCTGAAATGCGCAGCCCCGCCGCGGGCACCGATCGGCACGATCACTACCTGCAAGTCGTCGCTGACAAGACCGGCTCGCTCATCTCGGTGTCTGCGATGTACGGGGGCATGGTGGGCGGTGCCGACCGGGACGAGATCGCGGCCCTGGCGGCGCTCGGCGAGGAGATCGGCGTCGTCTTCCAGTTGTCCGACGACTTGATCGACATCACCAGCACCGACTCGGGCAAAACCCCGGGCACCGACCTCCGCGAAGGCGTCCTCACGCTGCCGGCGCTGTACGTGTTGCGGTCGTCCGATCCGGCGGACGAACGGCTGCAGGACCTGGTGAGTCGGCCACTCGCGACGGACGAAGAGGTTGCCGAGGCGCTCGCCCTGCTGCAAGGGCATCGTGTGCTCGACCAGGCCAGGGCCGAGATCGCCAGGCGCGCGGCGCTCGCCGAGTCCTACCTCGACCGCTTGCCCGCAGGAGACGCCAACGACCTGCTGCGGGACCTGTGCCGCTCGGTCGTCACCCGCTCGATGTAGCGTCCGCGGGCCGGCGGTTTGCGAGCGCCGGTCAGGGGGTCCGGATCCCCGTGGGGTGCGGCCACGGAACCGCCTCCTCTATGGCTGCTGCCAACCCCAGAAGCATCGCCTCGGAACCCACGGCCCCACTCAGCATGACACCGAACGGGAGTTCGACCCCGGCGACGTCCGCCCGGTGGGTCGGCAGACTGATCGCCGGCCTGCCCGTCAGGTTCGAGACGCTCGTCCACGGAGTGAACCGGGTCTGGGCCACGAAATCCGCTCCGGGGTCGCCGTCGTTGCGCAGGCCGCCGATCGGGGCCGGTGGTTGCGCCAGCGTGGGAGTCAGGATGACGTCGAACTGCTCCCACGCCATGGCGGTCTGCCTCGTCACCATCTGGATTTCGGCCAGGGCGGCCGCGTGCTCCGCCCCAGACACCCGTGACCCTTCGGTCCGCAGCCACCGGGTGAGCGGAACGAGCATCTCCTCGGCGGCGGGTGGTAGCGGAAGCCCGAGTGCCGAGACCGACCACACCGCCTGGAACGCCTGCCACCGCTCGGCCGGGAACGGCACTGGCGCCTCGTCGACGACACAACCGAGTGCCTCCAGCACCGGGACGATGTGCTCGACGGCCGCGACCGCCTCAGGATGAACCTCGGCGTCGGCGGCGATCACAGGTCGGGTGAGCACCCCCACCCGCAGTCCGCCGACCAGATGGTCGCACGCCACCAGGAACGAACGGACGGGTGGCGGTACCCAGAAGCAATCGCCCAGGCCAGGCCCGGACAAGACGTCCAGGGCGAGTGCGGTGTCCCGGACGGTGCGGGTGAGGACGCCATCGGTGCCGAGCCCGGGGCCGTCGATGCGATGGGGGGCCCAGCTGATGCGGCCACGGCTGGGCTTCAGACCGACGAGACCGCAGGCCGCAGCCGGGATGCGGATCGACCCTCCGGCGTCGGATCCCTGCGCGATGGGGCTGATGCCGGCCGCGACGCAGGCGGCGGCACCGCCGCTCGAGCCGCCCGCCGAGCGCGAGAGATCCCACGGGGTGCGGGCAGGGGGGCCGGTGTCGGGCTCGGTGTAGCAGGGAAACCCGAACTCGGGAGTCGTGGTCTTGCCCAGGACGATCGTCCCGGCCGCCCGCAGCTTGGTGACCGAACCGTCGTCCACCTGGGACACGTTGCCCGCCAGAGCCCGGCTGCCGGCCTCCAGCGGAAGCCCGGCCACTGCCGTCAGATCCTTGATCGGGCAGGGGACGCCGAACAGCGGCGGTGTGCCGCCGGAAGGCTGGGTGACGAGCCATGCGGTTGCCTTGCGTGCCTGCTCGAGTGCGTAGTCGGGCGTCAGGTGCGCGAACGCCCCCACCCGGGGGCCCAGCTCGGCGGCACGGGCCAGCGCGGCCTCCGTGACCTCCAGGGGGGACGCCTCGCGGCGGGCGATGACGGCCCCCAACTCCAGCGCCGAGAGCGTGTGCAGTTCCATCGCGTCAGCCTAGTCCGCTTTCGCGCAGGCACTAGGAGTGATTCCCTCTTCCGAAGCGGCGGCGCGGGCGTTAGGTGCCGGCGCGGGCGTTAGGTGCCGGCGCGGGCGTTAGGTGCCGACGCGGTCGTTAGGTGCCGACGCGGTCGTTAGGTGCCGACGCGGGCGTTAGGTGCCGACGCGGTCGTTAGGTGCCGACGCGGTCGTTAGGTGCCGACGCGGGCGTTACGGTGCGGTTGCTGATGTCCTACCGCCCGCAACCGTGGCTTAAAGTCCGCGTCGGCGATTTGGCTCGTTGGCGGCGCGGGCGGAGCCGGACCCACCGGGCGGGGCGTTAGGTGCCGACGCGGTCGCCGACGCGGGCGTTAGGCGTGGGGTCGCCGACGCGGTCGCCGACGCGGGCGTTAGGTGCCGACGCGGTCGTTGGGTGCTGACGCGGTCGTTAGGTGCCGACGCGGTCGTTAGGTGCCGACGCGGGCGTTACGGTGCGGTTGCTGATGTCCTACCGCCCGCAACCGTGGCTTAAAGTCCGCGTCGGCGAATGGGGAGGGCTTCATGGATGGGTTCAGCCCATGCCAACCGCGCCAATCAGCAGCAGCGAGGACCTTCCTGACATGGAAGAGAGGATATTCCGGAGTACTGGTGGAGGCCGTCGGGTTGCCGGTTACCGGGCGAGTCCAAGGAAGGTCATCAATGCTCGCTCGACGTCCAGGAGTTGATCGGTCGCTAGTCGGCCAACCCGGGTCTGCACATTGGTTCGCCGAACAGTTGTGAGCTTATCGACCATCAAGGCGCTGTCACGTTCGAGGCCGGACAGGTCGCTGCTGGGGATGCGGATACGCAGTAGGGGTGCGTCCGTGAATGTCGTGGTCAACGGGACGACAGTTACGGACGCCGTCTCGTCGAAGAGATCTTCCTGGATGATCAAGGCGTGCCGTGGTTTGGAGGCGTAGACGCCCCCGGCAACGGTCCAGATCTCGCCTCGCTTCACTCCTCGTCCCACGGCACGGACACAGCTTCAACGAACTCCTGATCGTCGCCAAGTCGGTCAGCTTCAGCCACCAGCAACGCCTGTCGACGCGCTTCGGCAGCGAACTGCTGAGTGCGCACGTCCGGCACCCAGATCTGTACCGGGCGGTAGCCGCGTGCCCGCATGCGACGTCGGTACTCGCCGACGCGATCCTTCACGCTCATGCCAGCCATGTTACATGTAACGATAGGGGAGCAACAGGACTCGCTTCTGGTGGAGTGGAACCTCGCGCGCAGTGCGGCAGTGCGCGTCCTGCCTGACCGTTCGCCGACCTCTTTGGGCCTTCGCCGATTCTCCGTGGTTTGGCTCGCCGGTCTTCCGTCAGTGCCGCGACGCTCAACGCTCCCCGCGCGCTCGGCACTCGCCCCCGACTTCTGCGACTCGCAGATCAACGAGTTGCTTGACGATGTGGCAACCAACCTACATACTTGAACCACGAGCAACTAACTGTGAGGTGGATCATGGACCCCAACCACTACCCAACCCAGGACGAGGCACAAGCCAGCCTCGACCAGATCGCCGAGTCCCGACGTGCTGCCGCCATCGCGACCCGACGCCCAGCCTGGATTGACGTGGCCTTGGCCACCACAGTGGGGGCAACGATCGCGTTAGGAACCGCGGGGCACCTTGCGGTCGCGGCGGTTGTCCTCCTCGTGGGCGCCCTGGTGGTCACCGTGACCCAGCGCCGGCACGCGCGCGGGCGAGGTCAACTATTCGACCAACGCGCCATCGGCGCACGGGCCTTGCGGTTCGCGATGCTGTACGCCGTGCTGTTCGTGCTGGTGCAGTTCACCCCGCCCGAGGCCTGGCAGCCGTGGTACTCCCTCGGCGTCGGCCTGCTGACCGCCGTGGGCAGCTTCGCCTGGCTGCGTTGGGAAGACCGCTACCGCATCCGTCGCCTCACAGCTGGCGACTACGGCCGCCACGACTTGCTGTGAGCTGGGACCCCGTCGAGGCCCGGTTCGACGAGTTGATCCACGTCCCGACCCGCCTCAGGATCACTGCCGCACTCGCCGCCGCCACCGATCTGGAGTTCAGCGTCCTCGAAGAAGCCCTCGGCATCTCGACGTCGCTTCTCTCCAAGCAACTCAAACTGCTCACCGACGCCGGCTACGTAGTCCTGGAGAAACGGCCGCAACCCTTCGGCCGGCCCCGCACCTGGATCCGGCTCACCCCCACCGGCCGCACCGCCTACCTTGGCCACGTCGAAGCCCTCCGACACATCACGCAGCACCCCAACTGATGCGCCGGGAGCGGCGGAACCGCGCGTGGCCACCTCTTGTCAGCGGGGTAATCTTGGGCCCGGTGTGCGGGGCCCTGGAGGTGTCTGGTGGCGCAGGCGAGGCGGTCTTCCGGCAGCATCGAGCTGCTTTGCGCCGATCATCCGGCTGGGACGCTGACACACGGACATTGGAGGAGCGGTGGACGACCTTGACGCCAGTGGTGTCGCTGTGAGCGGGCCCGCCCCGGCCCCCGCCCGTGTTGCCGTCCTCGGGGCCGGCGTCATCGGGCGTGTCATCGCCGCCCGGCTCGCCCTGGCCGGGATCGACGCCACCCTGCTGGCGCGCGGCCACACCCTGCAACAGCTGAGCCGCGACGGGGTCCGCCTCTCCTCACGTGGACGCGTGCAGCAGGTGCCGGTCCCCACGGCGGACACCGCTGCCCCGGGCTCCTTCGACCTCGTGTTCCTCTCGGTGCGTGCCCCGGACCTCGACGGGGTGCTCCCCGTCGTCGACAGGATCGACGGCAGCCCCGTCGTCGTGCCCCTTATGCACCTGGGAGACCGGTACGCCGACCTCGTCGTCCGGTTCGGTGCCGACCGCGTCGTGCGTGCGTTCCCCGGGTTCGGTGGGTACGTCGACGAAGCGGGCACGGTCGAGTGGCTGGACCTGGGCTCGAAGCAGCCCACCACGGTCGACTGGGCTGCGCCGCGCTCGGACGTCGTCTGGTCCCTCGGGGCGACAGGCTTGGCGCTTGACCGGACCGACGACATGGACGGCTGGATGCAGGTCCACGTCGTGTTCGTGGCGACTATGGGCGCTGGCGTGGTCCTGGCGGAAGGTGACCTGACGAGGCTGGCCGCCGACCGCGCGCTCATCCGCGCCACGGTTGACGCCACCCGCGACGGGTTCCGAGCCCTCGTCGACCGTGGCGTCCGGATCACCCCCCGGTCGATCGAGACGCTGTACATGTGGATGCCGCGCTGGTTCGCCATCGAGTACTGGCGGAGTGCGCTCCCCGGGCCGGTCGGCCGGATCACAATGGCGCCACACGCGTTGGCGAGCCGCTACGACGAGATGCCGCTGCTGTGGAGGGAGGCCCTGCGGCTCACTGGGGGCGGCCGAACCGGTGTGCTGAGGCGTTTACTCGAACCCCTGACGGGCGGGGATGACCGGTGAGCCCGTCCGCCGCCCCGGGGGACCTTCCCGAGCGGCGGGCGGCTCAGCCGGCGTCGGCAGACCCGAATCACCGACCCTAGGGTGCTTCCGGAGCGCAGGTCAGCGGGCGGCTACGCAAAGCACCACGATCACAGGCCGTCCCACGCGGGGCGTTAGGTGCTGACGCGGGCGTTAGGTGCTGACGCGGGCGTTAGGTGCTGACGCGGGCGTTAGGTGCCGGCGCGGGCGTTGTGGTGCGGTTGCTGACGTCCTACCGTCCGCAACCGTGACCTAGAGTCCGCGTCGGCGATTTGGCTGGTTGGCGGCTGGGGCGGAGCGGACCCACCGGGCGGGCGTCGGCGATTTGGCTGGTTGGCGGTCAGGCCGAGCCGCGATCGGTAGGTGGGCCGAGCCTCGCTACCAGATCTGGACGCGGTCGGCGGGATCCAGCCAGAGGGCGTCGCCGGGGGCGAGGTCGAAGGCGTCCGCGAAGGCCGGGACGTTCTTCACGATCTGGTTGCAGCGGAACTCGCTGGGCGAGTGCGGGTCGGTGGCGATCCGGTGCCGCAGCGCTTCGGGGCGGATCTTGGCCTGCCAGATCCGTGCGTAGCTGAGAAAGAAGCGGCGAGCGCCGGCGTAGCCGTCCAAGGGGGCGGCGGACTCGCCCCCGGACAACTGCCAGGCAAGGTAGGCGATCATCACGCCGCCGAGGTCGCCGATGTTCTCTCCCAGGGTCAGGCCGCCGTTGACGCGGGTGCCGGGAGTCTCGCGCGGCTCAAGCGCCGAGTACTGCGCGACGAGGGATCCGGTGCGGCGCTCGAAAGCCTCCCTGTCGGCGTGGGTCCACCAATCTCGCAACCGGCCGTGGCCGTCGAATCGCGACCCTTGGTCATCGAAGCCGTGGCCGATCTCGTGCCCGATCACGGCCCCGATGCCGCCGTAGTTGAGGGCGTCGTCGGCGTCGGCGGCGAAGAACGGCGGCTGCAGGATCGCCGCGGGGAACACGATCTGGTTACGCAGCGGGTGGTAGTAGGCGTTCACCGTCTGGGGCGTCATCAACCACTCGTCGCGGTCGACCGGCTTGCCCAACTTGCCGGTCATGTACGCGAAATCGAACTCGTGCGACCGCAGGACGTTACCGATCAGGTCGTCGGGCCGGATCACGAGGGACGAGTAGTCGCGCCACTTCTTCGGGTACCCGATCTGGGAGTCGAATCGGGCGAGTTTCTCCAGCGCTGCTGCCCGCGTTTCATCCGTCATCCAGTCGAGCGCCGTGATCGACCGCCGGTAGGCCTCGACCAGGTTGGCGACCAGTTCGTCCATGCGCTTCTTGGCGACGGGCGAGAAGTGGCGTTCGACGTACAACTGCCCGACCTGCTCGCCGAGAGCCCCCTCGACCAGGGACACCCCCCGCTTCCAGCGAGCGCGTTGCTCCTGCAACCCCTGCAGCGCCCGACCACGGAAGTCGAAGTTCTCCTGCTCGATCGGGGGTGCCAGATACGGCGCCAGCGCCTGTAATACCCGCCACGCGGCCCACAGGCGCCAGGTTGCCAGCGGCGTCGCCGAGATCTCCTCGGACAGCCCCGAGCAGAAACTCGGCTGCTCGACCACGACTTCACCGACGCTCACCCCGGCCGCACCCCAGAACACCGGCCAATCGAGCTCCGGCACCAGATGCTCCGCCTCGGCCCGGGACATGGGGTTGTAGGCGGCCTTGCGGTCGCGGGTGCGGACGATGTCCCAGTGGTGGGAGGCTAGTCGCACCTCCAAGTCGTAGACGGCTGTCGCGGCGGCGGCGGGATCGGGTATCTCGGCCAGGGTCAGCATCCGCTCGAGGTGGGCGCGGTAACGCTCGCGGATCTGGGAGTGGGTCGCCTCGCGGTAATACGCCTCGTCCGGGAGCCCGAGGCCCCCCTGCGTCAGGAACAGCACCGTCCGCGTCGGTTCACCCGGGTCGGCCTCGACCCACAACTCGATGGGGCCTCCGAACCCTAGTCGTTGTGCGCGGCCGAGCCACGCTGTCAGGCCCGAAGCGTCGGCGATGCGGCTCGCGCGCCGCAGTTCGTGCTGCAGTGGTGCCTGCCCCAGGGCAGCGATGCGCTCCTCGTCCATGAAGGACGCGTACAGGTCACCGATCTGACTTCCGGCCGGGGCGTCGCCGCCGGTGATGATGTCACGGACTGCCTGTTCGGCCTCGTCCCGCAGACGAACGAATGCCCCCGTCAAAGGCTTGTCCGCGGGAATCTCGGTCTTCGCGAGCCAATGCCCGTTCACGTGGCGGTACAGGTCGTCCTGAGGTCTGACCGACAGATCGCACGCTGTGAAGTCGAACGAGTGACCCATCTCACACGGTCCAGGTGTCGGTCCCGGTCAGCACGGCCTGGAGTCCGGTCGACCCCTCGCGCGCCGCCGCTACCTGGTCGCGGACGAGGTCGTCGTAGGCGTCCCGCACCACGTTCCGGAAGACGCCGAACGGGGCACGGGTGAGGTCGGCCGTGTCGGTCAACCGTGACAGGGCGAACGCCCGGCTCGGATCGGACAATGTGCTGTCGTGGACGATCAGCGAGTCGACACCCACGTCGTCCACCTCGACGACACGCAGCCCCGAGTCACTCGCCGCCACCCCGTACTTGCCATCGGGGCCGAACCTGACTGGTTCGCCGTCACGCAACCAGATGCCGGCGTCGGAGTTGCCGCGGAAACCCTCGAACGGACCGTCGTTGAAGATCGGGCAGTTCTGGTAGATCTCGACGAAGGCCGTCCCCCTGTGGGCCGCCGCGGCAGTGAGCACCTCGGTGAGGTGGACGCGGTTGGAGTCCAGGCTGCGGGCGACGAACGTCGCCTCGGCGCCCAGCGCGAGCGACAGCGGGTTGAACGGATTGTCGACCGACCCGTACGGGGTCGATTTCGTCAGGATCCCGGGCTGGGACGTCGGCGAGTACTGTCCCTTGGTCAGCGCATAGATGCGGTTGTTGAACAGCAGGATCTTGATGTTCACGTTGCGCCGCAAGGCGTGGATCAGGTGATTGCCGCCGATGGACAACGCATCACCGTCACCCGTCACGACCCACACGGACAGGTCGGGACGGGCGGTGGCCAGCCCGGTGGCGATGGCCGGGGCCCGGCCGTGGATCGAGTGCATGCCGTAGCTGTCCACGTAGTACGGGAAACGTGACGAACACCCGATGCCGGACACGATCACCAGATTCTCGCGGGCGATCTCCAACTTCGGAAGCAGTCCCTGGAACGCCGCCAGGACTGCGTAGTCACCGCACCCGGGGCACCAGCGCACCTCCTGGTTGCTGGTGAAGTCTTTGCGGGTGAGGGGGGTCAGCGGCAGGGGAACGTTGGCCAGGCCGGCCGGACGCTGCGTCATCGCGCCTCCTCGTCGATCAGGGTTGTCAGGTCGGCGGCCAGTTCCTGCAGTGAGATGGGCAGGCCTCGCACGCGGCTGTACGACTCGGCCGCGACCAGGTACTTCGCCCGCAACACCGTCGCGAGTTGGCCCAGGTTCATCTCGGGGACGATGATTCGCCGGTAATGCGCCAACACGTCCCCCAGGTCGGCAGGCAGCGGATTCAGGTGGCGCAGATGGAGCCGGGCGACCTTGCGTCCGGTCAGGCGCACCCTGCGCACCGCGGCACTGATGGGGCCGAAGCTGGAACCCCACCCGACGACGAGGACGTCGGCACGGTCGGCGGGCGCATCCGGGTCGTCGAGGTCGACCGGCGGAATGTCGCGGGTGATGCCGGCGATCTTCTGCTCCCGCAGGTGCGTCATGAGTTCGTGGTTGGCGGGGTCGTAGGAGATGTTGCCGGTGAGATCGGCTTTCTCGATGCCCCCGATGCGGTGCTCCAGACCCTTCGTCCCGGGCACCGCCCAGGCGCGTGCCAGCACGTCATCTCGCTTGTAGGGCAGGAACCTGCCGTCGTCACTGTTCGGTTCCGTCGCGAAGTCGGGGTGGATAGGCGCCAGTTTCGCCAGTTCCGGAACCCGCCAGGGCTCCGAGCCGTTGGCGATGTAGCCGTCCGACAGGAGCATCACCGGGGTGCGGTATTTGACCGCGATGCGCACGGCTTCGACCGCCACCGCGAAGCAGTCGCCCGGCGACGCGGGTGCGAGTACCGGCACCGGCGCCTCTCCGTGCCGCCCCCACAGCGCCTGGAGCAGATCCGCCTGCTCGGTCTTGGTCGGCATGCCGGTAGACGGCCCGGCCCGCTGGATGTCGCAAACGACGAGGGGGAGTTCCAACATGACGCCGAGCCCGACTGTCTCGGCCTTGAGCGCGATGCCCGGACCGGAACTTGTCGTGACGCCGAGGTGGCCGCCGTAACTTGCTCCCAGCGCCGCTCCGATGGCGGCGATCTCGTCCTCGGCCTGGAAGGTCGTGACACCGAGATGCTTCGCACGGGCCAGTTCGTGCAGCACATCGGACGCGGGCGTGATCGGGTAAGCCCCCAGGAACAGCGGCATGCCCGCCAACTCGGCGCCGGCCATGAGCCCGTAAGCCAGGGCCTGGTTCCCGGTCACTTGGCGGTACGTGCCCGGGTGCAGGTCCGCCGCGGCGACGTTGTACCGGACGGCGAACTCCTCGCTGGTCTCGCCGAAGGCGTAACCGGCGCGCAGAGCCGCCTTGTTGGCGTCCCGAATTGCCGGGACACCGGCGAACTTGCGGTCGAGGAAGCCAAGCGTGCCTTCGAGCGGCCTGTTGTACAGCCAGGTGAGAAGACCGAGGGCGAACATGTTCTTGGCGCGGGTCGCGTCGGACCGGCCGATTCCGAACCGCTTGACTGTCTCGGTGGTCATGGCGGTGATGTCGAGGGAGTGCACCTGGTAGGAGTCGAGAGACCCGTCGGTCAGAGGGTTGTCCGTGTAGCCGACCTTGGCGAGATTTCGCGAGGTGAAGTCGTGAGTGTCGGCGACGATGAGGCCACCCCTGGGCAGATCGTTCACGTTTGCGCGCAACGCGGCCGGGTTCATGACCACGAGGACGTCGGGGGAGTCGCCGGGGGTGCGGATGTCGAAGCTGGCGAAATGCAACTGGAAGCTCGAGACACCGGCGAGCGTGCCCTGAGGGGCGCGGATCTCGGCCGGGAAGTTCGGGAGGGTGGAGAAGTCGTTTCCGAGCGACGCGGCGTCGGCCGTGAACCGGTCGCCGGTCAACTGCATCCCGTCGCCGGAATCACCCGCGAATCGAATGACTACCCGATCTAGTTCCCGAACGTTCTTCACGCCATCTCTTTCGTACGCCCGCCCTGCCCCGAGGAAAGGCGGCAGCCCGGAACAGTCTACGTTGGTCCCGAGGACGTCAGAACAAACGTTCGCCGCAGCGTCGGGGCTCACTCAACGCTGTGCACGCATGGGGACCACGCCTGGGTCACTAGCATGGCGATCGTGTGGATCGGACTCGCAGGCAGCCTGCTCGTGGCCTTTGCCGCGTGCGGGACCTACTGGTCCTACGCGCCGGACGGCTGGGCGCTGCCCGTGGCGAACGCTGTCGGGAACGCACTGCCGCCCGAGATCAGCCGCGTCCTGATGGTGATCGGGGTCGGGCTCCTGTGCGCCGGGTGGTGGTCGATCAGGCCGCGGGGCGAGACGGCGACCCCTCCTGCCGCCGCACGCGGTCGCGCTCTCTCGCCGGTGCAGCGGTCGTGGGTGACGCTGGCCGTCTGGTCGCTGCCTTTGCTCCTGGTGCCGCCCGTGCTGACCGCCGACCCTTTCGCCTACGCTGACTCCGGCTGGCTCTTCCTGAACGGACGAAACCAGTACGAGGTGGGGTACGGGGCGATCGGGGGGCCGTTCGCGAGAGCCGTCGATCCGCTCTGGTTCGGGGCCGGGGTCGCTTACCCGCCGCTTCAGTTCGTGCTCAACGCGGCAGCGGTGCTGATCGGCGGCACCCACCCCTACTGGTCGGTGATCGCCATGCGGCTGTGGGCGGTGATCGGCGTTGTGCTCGTAGCCGCGCTGGTGCCGCGCATCGCGGCGCCGCTGGGCGTCGACGCCGCCAAGGCGTCCTGGCTCGCATTCCTGAATCCGCTCCTGGTCGTCCACTTCGTGGGCGGCGCGCACAACGACGCCATCATGGTCGGCGTCTCGCTGCTCGCCATCTGGGTCACCCTGCGCGCTCGCGGCACGCGGCACGCCTGGGTGTGGCAGTTCCTCGTCGCGCCCGTCCTGGTTGGGGTGGCGATGCTGCTCAAGCAGCAGGCGGGGCTCACGGTCATCGCGGTGGCGGGGCTGCCGGTGGCGGCCGCCCTGGCGGGGCTCCCGGTCTGGCGGCGCCTGCGGCTGTGGGCGTGGCGGCTGGCCGTCGTCACCGCGGTCGCGGTCGGGGTGTTCGTCGGCGGGTCGCTGGCGACGGGGCTGGGTTTCGGCTGGATCAAGTGGATCGACCAGATGGGCCGCACCGGCACGGCCGCACCGTTCAACCTCATCGGTCAGGTCCTGGACGGGTGGTTCCCGGACCTGGGGGCGTACCGGATCGTCGGAGTGATCTCGACGATCGCCATGTTCGCCGCCTTGGCGTATTGCTTCTGGCGGTTCATGGGCGAGCCCATGCGCTGGCTTGGGTGGGGTGCGCTGTGGTTCACAGTGCTCGGTTCGGCGCTGCACCCCTGGTACGTGGTGTGGCCGATCGCTCTGCTCGCACTGACACCGCTCACGCGGCGGGGCTGGGTCGGGCTCGTCGCGCTCAGCCTGACCTTTGCCCTGTGGAACGCGCTGCAGACCGTCCTGTTCCCGTCGGCGCCGCTGTGATCAAGCGCGTCGCGGCGGCCCGCCGCCTACCGGGCAGAGTCTGGCACGATGTCGCGGTGGCGTGGCGCTCGCGCTCGGTGCGACTGGGGCTGGTCGGCACCGTCCTGATCACGCTCGGCTCGCTCACTCCCGCGTATCTGCCGCAGAGCAGCCCGTGGTGGGGACAACTGCGCGTACTCGGGCTGGACACGATCTGGGGACGCGCTCTTGGTACGGCGCTGGTCGTTGTGGGCACCGCGCTGTTGATGGAGGCCTGGTTCCGGCTCCGGCCGCGGGTTTACCACTTCACCAAACACTGGGCGATCCTGGTCATCTGGAGCGCGCCGTTCCTGTTCGCGCCCCCGATCTTCAGCCACGACGCCTACAGTTACGCCGCGCAGGGCTGGCTGATCCACAACGGACTCAACCCGTACGAGGTGGGGCCGGGCGTGTTGCCTGGCGGGTTCGCCGACCAGGTCGCCTGGCTGTGGCGCTACACGCCCGCCCCTTACGGCCCGCTGTCACTGCAGATCTCGCATCTCCTGGTCGATCTGTCGGGCTTCGACCCGTACATCGCCGCGCTGCTGATGCGCCTCCCGGCCCTGGTCGGGGTAGTGCTGATCGTGGTGTTCTTGCCGCGCATCGCGCAGCGAATGGGGGTCGACCCGCAAGCAGTGGCCTGGTTCGCGACGATCAACCCGCTGCTGGTCGTCGACCTCGTCGGCGGGGCGCACAACGACGCGCTCATGATGGGACTCGTCGTGCTGGCGCTCTATCTCGCCATGCGGCCCCGAGAGAGGTGGTGGCTCTGGCAACTCGTGCTGCCGGCCGCCGTCGTCGGGGTGGCGGCGGCGATCAAACAGCCGGCTTTCCTGGCCGCCTACCCGGTGGCGCTGCTGGCGCGCCCATGGCGCTCGTGGCAACTGGCGGACGCCGCGCGCACGGCCGGCGTCGTGCTCGCATCGTGTGCCACGACGATCGCGACCTTCGCCGGCATCTCGCTGGTGACGGGGCTCAACTTCGGCTGGATGAACGCCGTGGACGTGCCCGGACGCAGTCTGTCGATGGCCCCGTTCACTCTGCTGGGATCCGGTGTCCAGTGGGTGCTGCAATCGCTGCAGATCGCCCCCACAGGCAACTTCGCCCTCGAAGTCGCCCGGGTCATCGGTCTGGGGATCGCGGCCGTCAGCATCGTGGTGCTTGCGATCAGGAAGGCACCCAGGGAACCCATCACGTTCCTGTCCTGGTCCTATCTGATCTTCGCGCTCTGTTCACCCGCCCTCCACGGCTGGTACCTGCTGTGGGGCGGCCTGCTGCTGCCCCTCACGCGGCCGCGAGAGCGCACCGTCAGGTGGTCGATCATCATCACGATCGCGCTGCTGTGCTACGCGTCCGGCAACCTCGCGTGGCGCAATGAAGTGGTCGGCATCGGCTTCGGGGCCGTGGCCCTCTTCGTGACCCTGGCCTATCGGCAACTGCGCCATCGGCGACTCAACGAACCCAGCGGGTGGTTCTGAGGATCGCGGCATACCTCAGGCGAGGTAGTCGACCACGACCGGGGAATGGTCGCTCATCCTGGAGTCGTAGTCCGGTTCGCGGTCAGTGCCTGCCGCCAGCGCGCGAGCGGCGAGCCCCGGGGTGGCGAGATGATAGTCGATGCGCCATCCCGCGTCCGTGGTGAATGCCTGCCCGCGCCAACTCCACCACGAGTACGGGCCGGGCGTCTGCGGGTGCAGGCGGCGGACGACGTCGTGCAGGGTCCGCGGCCCCAGGATCGTGGAGAACCACTCGCGTTCGACCGGCAGGAACCCCTCGGATCTCTGGTTGGTGCGCCAGTTCTTCAGATCTAGTTCGGTGTGCGCGATGTTGAAGTCGCCCATGATCAGGAATTCGCGGCCCGCGGCGCGGACACTGGCGCGGGCGCGGGCCAGGTGGGCGCGCAAGGACGCCAGGAACCGCATCTTGCGCTGGTACCGCAGTAGGTCCGCACCGGGCCCCTCGGGCTTGCCGCCCTTCGGCAGGTACACCGAGGCGATCGTCAAACCCGGGAAGTCGGCCTCGATGTAACGGCCTTGCGGGTCGAAGATGCGGTGACCGAAACCGGAGCGGACCGCAGTCGGTTCTGTTCGCGACAGGATCCCGACGCCGTTCCGGCCCGCGATCTCACCCTGATGGTAGGCGAGGTGGTAGCCGTGCCAAGCGTCCGTGGGCAGGTGCTCGACGGGGCAGCGCACCTCCTGGAGGGCAACGAAGTCAGGGTTGCGCTCGGTCAACCAGGTGGTGAACCCACGGCGCACCGATGCCCGGATGCCGTTGACGTTGAGGGTGGCGATGCGCATCGACATGACTCTAGACGGGGCGCTTCAACTCGTCCTCGACGTGACCGCCTCGCATCGCAGCTGCGGCCAGGACGACGACCACGATCAGCAGCACCGCCCACACGAGGATCGGTGCCGTCCATGAGCCTGTGGCCACCTGGAGCAGGCGGCTGACCGCGGGGATGGGGGCTGCCAGCAGGAAGCCGGTGGATTGGGTGAACCCGGACAGAGCCGCGGTGCCCTGCGAGGTGCGGGAACGCGACGACAGGAGCCACAGGAATACGGGGAAGCTGGACAGCCCGACCGCGATCAGGACCGCCCACACTTCAGGCAATGCTGCCGGAGCCAGAATGAGCCCCGCGAACCCGGACAAGCCGAGGACTCCGATCGCGACCTGCAGCCAGCGCGTGTGAGGGTGGCGGCTGAGGTAGGCGGGGATGGGAAATGCGAGCAGCACGCTCACCAGGTTCATGAGACCGACCATCGCCCCGGCTCGGACAGGGTCGAGGCCCGCGGCCTGGTACACGGTGGGCAGCCACCCGATGATCGCGAAAGCCATGCCGCCCTGGCAGGCGAACAGTACGGCGAGCAGCCAGCCCGTGCGGGTCCGGACCAGGTGGGCGACCGTGATGTGGGCGTCGCGGGTCCCGACGGGCGTACGCCCCCGCCGCGAGTGGATGGCTAGGGGAATCCATGGGAGAAGAGCCACCGTCGCCGCGATTGCGCTCGGCATGAGCGCTACCCGCCAATCGAACGCCAGGGCCAGCGGCGCGCTCGTGAAACTCGCCGCCGTGACGCCGAGAGTCAAGGCCATCGTGTAGGACGCCGTCGCCAGCCCGCTGTGACCGGGGAAGTCGCGCTTCACCAGGGTCGGAGCCACCACGTTGCCGATACCGAGCGCTGCCATCACGACGACCGTGGCAGCCAGGAACGTGGCCGATCCGGGTGCCAGCAGCCGACCCCAGAGGGCGAGAGCGGCGATGGTGATGAGCAAGGCGGCAGTGCGATGCAACCCCAACCGCGCCGCGACCCACGGACCGACAGCGGCGAACACGCCGAAGGACAGGACCGGCAAGGACGTCAGGATCGACTGTTGCGCCGGGCCCAGCGGCAGTTCCGTGCCGAGAATGTCCAGAATCGGTCCGACGTCGGCGACCGCCGGACGCAGGTTGAAGGCCAGCAACACCAACCCGCTGAACACCAGCCACAACGGCGCATGTCCGGCGCGGCGGGAGGACGGGTGCGGCATGGCCGGGCAAGTCTACGCTCCGGACGTCAGTGGTGCTGGGTAGAGTGACGGCAGATCACGGGAGGTGGGATGGACTCCAGTAATCACTGGTACGGGCACGCGCACATCCTGGCGAGGTACTGCGGGCTGGGCGACGTCGACCCCCCGCCCATCCGCGGCGTCCTGCAGCACGGGTGGACGTTCGTTCACGGCTTCGGCTACGGGCATCAGCCACCGCTCGGCTACACCCGGTTCATCTGGTCCGACGTGTGCCGCCGCCGCGGTCAGGCGATCGGGTGGCGCGAGTACTACGTCATCGGGGCACCGTTCGGCTACCTGCTCGCGCTCGAACCGCCCGCGCCCGCCGCCGCAGAGCCCGAGGGGACCATCTGGTACCCCTTCCACGGCACGGCCGACTACGAGGGCCTGTCCGGCGACCACGCCCGGCTGATCGAGGAGATCAAAGACACCGAGCCGGGCCCGGTGACGATGTGCCTCTACTACGTCGAGTACGAGGATCCTGCGATCCGCGACGTTTACGAACAAGCGGGCTTCCGGGTCATTTGCCACGGCAATCGCGGCACGAAGTGGGAGGGCACTACCAGCAACTTCCTGTACAAGCAGCTAACCGAACTGCGCCGCCACCGGCGGGTCGCGTCCAACCGGCTGAGTACCGCCACGTTCTACGGCCTGGCCCTCGGCCTGGAGGCAGGCGTCTACGGCGACCCGATGGAACTGGTCGACGTCAAGGACGGTTTCAACGGGCAGGGGCTGCTGGAGCGCACCTTCCCCGAACTGCACGCGACCCAGATCGACCCAGACCTCGGGCGCGCGTTGGCCCGGCGAGAGTTGGGCCTCGACCACCTTCTCGATCCGACCGAACTCAAACTCGTCCTGGGATGGCAGAACAATGGTTGACATCGGAAAGCTCACCTATCCCGACAATGTGCAACTAGTTCCCGGGGCGACCCAGCACTGGCCCGACCTCGAGATCGAGTCGGTGCGCCAGACGTCCCTCGTTCGCCGTATCTGCGAACCGCACATCCCCGACGGTGCGAGCGTGCTCGCCGTGGGGCCGCAAGAGCTTGACTGGCTGGTCAGCTTGGCCGCGCGCACCCAGCTCACCGTGGTGACGCGCGGCATCCTCGATGCTGCGGCGATCGCGGCTGCGCTGCCCGACGTCACGGTCTACTGCGGCGACCCGGTACACCTGCCCAGCGGCGTCGCGGCCTTCGACGTCGTGCTGGCCGTTACGGATTTGGCGCGGGTGCTGCCGATCGAGTCCGATGCCCGTCCGTGGCGGACGATGTACGACGAGCTTGCCGGGCTGCGAGGGGACGGCGGTCGACTCATCATCGGCATCGAGAACGATCTCGGGCTGCACCGCCTCGCTGGCCCGGCCAACCCGCGGTCCCGCGACGCGGACAGCGACTGGGCGCCGCTGGCGACGTGGGACGAGACGCGTCCCCGCACCCGGCGCCAGGTCGAGGCGCTCGGTGACGGTGAGCTGTGGACGTGTTACCCGACCTGGACGGGGTTGAGGGTCGCACACACCGGCGAGCTTTCGCCGGAGGCGGTGGTGAGTCGTGACGCCGCTGTGTTGGACGCTGCGGTGATGCCCCTGTTCGGGCCCGACCCCGCCTGGTACGTGCAGTCGGCGGCAGCGGCCGACCGCGTTCGGGACCTGGCCGCGGGCTGGATCCACATCGGCGGGGTTCGCGGCAAGGCGCAGGTGTGGCGCACGGACAACGCCGGCGCGGTGCACGCCGTTCCGGCCGCTCCGACCATGGACGCCCGGAGCCTCCTGGGCATCGTCGCCGATGCGCTGGCGGCTCACGACCTGCCGGCGCTGCGCCGCTGGTTGCCGCTGTGGTCCCAGAGGGTCGGCGCCGGCGGAACACCGTCGTCCCTCGGAGTGACGCTCGTCACTCCCGAGGGCGGGCTGGCCACGATCGGAGGGGCCGGTGACGTGGGTCGCTCGCCCTGGCAGGAGCTTGCCCTGTTGGTAGCGATCATCCGGGGCAGAGGCTGGCGGACACCTTGGCCTGCGCCGACCTCGGACGACGAGATGTTGGCACTGCTCGGCGCAATGGCCGGGCTCGGGGAGCTGTCCCCGGCGGAGTTGGAGCGGTTGCGGGTAGCCGTCCCGCCCGACCCGGATTCTTTGCGGCGGCTCGACCGCCACGAGCTCATCGCCCTCGTAGAACGCAGTTCCGAACAGATCGATGCGCTGCGCTCCCGGCTGGACTGGACCGAGCTGCAATATGTCACCAACAAGGTGTCCAGAAGAGCAAGAACGACGGTGGGCAAGGCGAAGGGCCTGGTGAAGCGCGGGCTGACTTCCGTCCGCGCCGGGGCGAACCGCGTTCGGGGACGGTGACAGTGGCCCCCGAGCGTTTCGAGATCGACGTTCCGCACGAGGTGCTGGCAGACCTCGACAGGCGGCTCGCAGCCACCCGCTACCCCGCCCCTGTCCAGGGCGCCGGGTGGGATTACGGTATGGATGTCGATTACCTCCGCGAACTGGTGGCGTACTGGCGAACGAGATTCGACTGGCGCGCCGTCGAGCGTCAACTGAACTCGCTGCCCCAATACCGCCAGCGCATGGCCGGAGTGGATCTGCATTTCGTGCATGTGCCGGGCAAAGGGCCCGCGCCGGTGCCGTTGCTGTTCCTCCACGGCTGGCCCGGGTCGTTCTGGGAAGTGTCCAAGATCATCGGCCCCTTGACCGACCCGGGCGCCTACGGGGGTGACCCGGCTGATTCGTTCAGCGTCGTCGCGCCCAGCCTGCCCGGGTTCGGGTTCTCCTCCGACACCAGACTCCCGGGGATGCATCCGACCGCCATGGCGGAGATCTTCCACTCCCTGATGACGGACGTGCTGGGGTACCCCCGGTTCGTCGGGCAAGGCGGGGACTGGGGGTCGACCGTGCTCACGCGGCTGGCGTACGCCCACCCCGACAGCATGCTCGGGTTGCACCTCAACTACTCGTCGGCGCAGCCGAGCATGGAAGGCGCGGAGCCGCTCACGCACGCCGAGAGCGAGTTCCTCAAGCAGGATCAGCTGTGGCGCTCCCGTGAAGGGGCGTACAACTCGCTGCAGTCGACGAAGCCCCAGACGATCGGGATCGGGTTGAACGATTCGCCGGCGGGGCTGGCTGCATGGCTGGTCGAGAAGTACCGGGAGTGGTCAGACTGCGGCGGAGATGTGGAGAGCGTCTTCACCAAGACCGAACTGCTCACGCAGGTGATGATCTATTGGGTGACCGAGTCGATTTCGTCCTCGGCGCGGCTGTACTTCGAGCGTGCCAGGGAGGGGTGGAAGCTGCAGCCCGGCGAGACCATAGACGTCCCCACGGCCTATGCCCTTTTCCCCGCGGAGATCCGCCGCCCGCCCGCTGAGTGGTTGCGCCGGGTCTTCCGGCTCGAAAGGTTCACCGTGATGCCGCGGGGTGGTCACTTCGCTGCGCTGGAAGTTCCGGAACTGCTGGTGCAGGACGTCCGCGAGTTCGTCCGCGACCTGGGAATCAGGCGTCCCGGGCGCGCCTGAAGATCAGCCTGTCGGCGCTCGACAGCGATTCGGAGTAGCGGTACCCGGCGGAGTCGAATTCGGTGAGCCCTTCGGGCTCCGACAGCCGATTGTCGATCACGTAGCGCGCCATCAGCCCCCGAGCCGCCTTCGCATGGAAACTGACGATCCGGTACTTCCCCGGGGCCACCAGATCCTCGAAGACGCACTCGACGACGCGCGCCTTGAGAGCGCGGGTGTCCACGGCCTTGAAGTATTCCTGTGACGCGAGGTTGATCACGACGTCCCCGCCGCCCGCCGCCAGGTCGGCCCGCAACGCCTTGGCGATCCGGTCGCCCCAGAAGTCGTACAGGGTCCGGCCGCGATCGGTGACGAGTCTGGTGCCCATGTCCAGCCGGTAGGGCTGGATCAGATCCAGCGGCCGCAGCACTCCGTACAGCCCGCTCAGCACTCGCACCGTCCCCTGCGCCCAGTTGAGGCTCGCCGCGTCCAGGCTGCGGGCATCAAGCCCGCGGTAGACGTCACCCGCGAAGGTGAGCACTGCGGGCCGGACGTCGGTTGGTGCCGGGCGGGCGCGGAACTGGTGATACCGCTCGACGTTCAGGGCGGCCAGTTCGCCACTGATGTGCATGAGTTCGGAGACTTCGGTCAGCGACAACCCCCGCAACCGTTTCACGAGCCGCCAGGCGTCGGCGGCGAACCTGGGCTTGGTGGTGGGCAGTTCCGGGACGTCCGACTCCAGGTCGAGCGTCTTCGCCGGCGACAGGGCCAGGAGCATCTAGTCCCCGATCGCGTGCAGGACGACGACCGACCATTCGGCGGCGGAGTAGGTGCCGACTACTTCCGGCCCTTCGCCGGCCGGCCAATGGTTGGAGCACCATTCCGCTCCGTGGCCGGTGTCCACGACCGCGCGCCAGCGGTACCCCGGCGCAGTCGGTCTGACGGGGAACGTGACCGGGTCGTCCAGCATGTTGATCAGGACCAGGAAGCCGCCGCCGGGGAAGTCGATGTGCAGTTGGAGGGCCCGATCGCCCTCCACCGGTGCACCGTCGTCCGCCGCGTTGGAGAAGATGTAGGACGTGTCGTCGTCCCCGGCGATCGAGCCTCCGTAAGGCGCCTTGAGTTCCGGGTGTTCATGACGCAGTTGCGTGAGGAACGCCGCCAACCGGAAGATCGGGTTGACGTCGGGGTCCGTCTCGGCGACGCCGAGGTTGTTGTGGTACGTGAGGTCGACGTCGTCGAGGCCGACCGGTACCCGGCTCGGCGCGTGGTGGACCGCCTGCGCGTAGTTGTTCCACATTCCGATGGTGTTCAGCGCCCACGGGTTGTTGTTGCCGTTCTGGGACCTGCCGTACTCGTCGCCGGACACGATCATTGGTGTTCCGCGCGACAGCATCAAAATCACCAGGAAGTTCTTGATCCGCTGCCGCCGCAGGCGATGATCACCGCCCGAATCCCATGCCAGGTTGGAATCGGCGCCGCCGTCGGACGGTCCCCACGGCCATTCCTGATCGTTGACCTTGTCCTGGTAGCTGACCAGGTCGGCCAGGGTGAGCCCGTCGTGAGCGGTGATGAAGTTGACCGACCTGTGCGGGCCGCCCTTGTCATTGAAGTGCTGCCAGTCGCCGTTCACCTGGTCCATGAACCGGCCCGTATTGCCGTCTCCCTTCATGAACCGGCGAATCGCGTCGCGGTAGCGTCCGTTCCACTCGCTCCAGCCGGAGGGGAAGTTGCCGACCTCGTAGCCCCAGAGGTCCCAGGCCTCGGCGATGACCTCGATGTTGCGTTCCTGCGCGTAGTTAGAGATCGCCCGCAGCAGGGGGTGATCCGGGAAAAATCGCTTCTGGTCGTCCCAATCGTCGGCGCCGAACTTCTTCGGCAGCCGTCCCAGGACTGTGGCCAGGTCGAAGCGGAAGCCGTCCGCGCCCATCTCCTCGGTCCAGTAGCGCAGCGAATCCAGCACCAGGCGCTGCGTCGCGATGGACGACTGATCGAGTTGGTTCGCGGTGCCCGTCGCCCCGTCGATGAGGTGCTTGTCGCTCGTCATCGCGTAGTACTCGGCGGTCGCGAATCCGCCCAGCGTCACGAAGCCGGTCGTGTTCACGTCGCCGTTCCAGATTCCGCCCTCCGCGGTGTGGTTGTAGACGACGTCCAGGTAGACCTCGATGCCCTGCTCGTGGAACGCGTTCATCATCGCCTTGAACTCCCGCGTGGGCCCACCGGGGGACTTGTCGGACGAGTACTGCCTGTTCGGCGCGAAGAACCCGAGCGTCATGTAGCCCCAGTGGTTGGTCTTGCCGGGCCGTCCGATCTCGGAGTTGTTGGTCTCATGCACGGGCAGCAGTTCGATGGTGGTGATCCCCAGCCCCTTCAGATACGGCGCCATCAAGCCCGCGGCGGCATAGGTGCCGCGGAAGGCGGGCGGGATGTTGACGACCTCTGAGAACCCCGGCGTGTTCGCCAACAGCGTCTGCAGTTGCGAGGACGACGGGTGTTGGGTGAGGTTCTGAATCTGTGCCTCGTACACGATCGCCTCCGCCGCGGGGAGTGCGGGCGGGGGCAGCAGTTCGGTGTCGTCGAACACGATGACGGCCTTGGGGGACCACCTGCCGGAGTCGACGGTCCGGCGGACGCTGCCCTGGTAGTCGTCGCCGCCGGTGCCGAAGATGCCGTCGTTGTGACCGTTGGCCGGCAGCACGTCGGAGAACATGTTGTGGCTGATCTCCCGCGCGTACGGGCAGAACAGCACCTTGTTGGGGTTGAAGCGGTTGCCGGCCTCGTCCAGGTCGGAGATGAAGCCCGCATCGCTGTTGCCACGCGTCCATGCCGCGTCGTAGGGCCAGTTCTCGCCCCAACACCGGAACGCGTACAGCGCGCCGTGGCCGACGCCGCCGATCAGCCCGCGCCACACACCGTCGGTGCTCTTGACCAGATCGAACTCGGCCGTGGCGTCGACGCCCCACGGCTCGGGGTAGAACTCGAGCAGGACCTTCGTCGCTGCCGGGGCGAAGACGGCGAAGCTGACAGCGTCGCCCTGCGCGTGGGCGCCCAGTGGCCAGGTCGCGGTTTCCCAGTCTGCTTGGGAGATTGCCTGCGGGGAGTGATCTGTGCCCATGGTGAGATTCAATCGCCCTGAAGTGGTTGTTGCCAAGAAGACCCCCGACTCCTCCGGTGGCCGAATGCGGGCGGGCTACTTCTGTTTCAATGGCCGCATGGACGAAGTGCAGGTCTGGACGGAGGGTGCCCTCGGTCGGGTGCGGCTGAATAGGCCGCGCGCCATCAACTCGCTGACGATCGACATGATCGTCAAACTGGACGCCACGTTGGCCGAATGGGAGTCCGACCCCGCAATCGCCACGGTGCTCATCGATGGAGCGGGCGAGCGGGGGCTGTGCGCGGGGGCCGACGTACGGGCGCTGCGGGAAGCCGCCCTCGCGGGGGATGAGGGGGCCGCGCAGTTCCTGCTCGCGGAGTACGAACTCGACCGCCGGGTTGCCACCTACCCCAAGCCGTACGTCGCTTGGATGGACGGCATCGTGATGGGCGGTGGGCTTGGGGTTTCGGCGCACGGCGCGCTCCGACTGGCCACCGCCCGCGCTGTCATGGCCATGCCCGAGACCATCATCGGGTTCTTCCCGGACGTCGGCGTCACCTACTGGCTCTCCCGTGCCCCCGGTCAGTTGGGCACCCATCTGGCGCTCACGGGGGCGTCGGTGACGGGCGCGGACGCGGTGCACATCGGGCTCGCGGACCGTCTCGTCCCGGACACCGCGCTGGATGATCTGCTGTCCCAGTTGCGGCAGGGACGAGTGCCGGACGCCGGCGACGACAATGCGCCGTCGGTGCTCGCCGCGGCGCGGGGATGGATCGACGAGTGCTACGCCCCGACCGGGGCCACCGATGGCGCCGGCGTGCTGGAGGAGGCGCGTCTCATCGTCCGGCGTCTGCAGGAGCACCCGGACCCGGCCGCGCAGGACGCGGCCGACATCATCGCGCAGCGCTCGCCCCTGGCGGTGACGGTGGCACTGCACGCTGTGCGCGAGGCGGCCGTGCTGCCCGACGTCGGCGCCGTCCTGGACCGTGACGGCCGGATCGGGACGCGGCTGGTCACCCGCCCCGACTTCGTCGAGGGCGTACGGGCGCAACTGATCGACAAGGACAAATCCCCGCAGTGGACGCCCGCCAGTTTGGCCGATCTCACGGCTCCCGAAGTGGCGCAGATCATCGGGTGAGGCGGTTGTTTTTGACGCGCCGGACGACTTCGCTAGAGTGGTGCCTCGTCGGAAACGACACTGGCAGGTTGCCCGAGTGGCCAAAGGGAGCGGTCTGTAAAACCGTCGGCACAGCCTACGTAGGTTCGAACCCTACACCTGCCACGCGGCCCGGTTCGTCCGGGCCGTTCGGTTGTCCGCTGCGTTGGGCAGCCGATTAGCGTCGGTGCCATTCGGTGTTGTATGTTGAATGGCGCTGTCGGCCCCTATAGCTCAGTCGGCAGAGCGTCTCCATGGTAAGGAGAAGGTCTGCGGTTCGATTCCGCATGGGGGCTCTGTTCGGAGGGCGACAACCGCTCGTCCACCGGCCTTGCCGGGCATCCGGACGCGGCGGGATAGCTCAGGCGGTAGAGCAAGCGGCTCATAATCGCTGTGTCGCGGGTTCAAGTCCCGCTCCCGCTACCAGCAAGGCACACACCAGGAGGAACGCAATGGCCAAGAAGACAGCCGACGTCCGGCCGAAGATCACTTTGGCCTGCACCGAGTGCAAAGAGCGCAACTACATCACCAAGAAGAACCGGCGCAACGACCCGGATCGTCTTGAGTTGAAGAAGTTCTGCCCACGCTGCAAGCAGCACACGGCACACAAAGAGACCCGCTGACCCAGCAACCCGGGCCGCCCCTGCGGGGGGCGGCCCGTTTGTGTGCCCCGAGAAGTTGCCCGAGCCTGGCGGGCGGTGCCGCGACCGCTGTGTGACAGTTGAGCGATGTCAGCCGAGCGGCGGTGTGACAATCCGCGCCGACGTCGCAAGGATCTGGCTCTCGATCGCCAGGCTGGGCGCGACCTCGGCACGGGAAGTCACAGTGCCCGTCTCACGCGCTAGCCTTGCCGTCATGCCGATCAGCGAATCCCACGTTGGCAAGACCTACCCGCCCACTGAGCCGTACGTTGTCAGCGCAGCGAAGATCGCCGAATTCGCAGCGGCGCTGGGCGACGAGAATCCGGTCTACCAGGGGCCCGACGCCGTTGCGCCGCCCACCTTCGCCGTGCTTCTCAGCGCGGCCGCCTGGGGCGCGATCTTCGCCGACGACGAACTAGACCTCAGCCTCGAGCGCACCGTACACGGCGACCAGCGCTTCGACTGGTCGCGGCCGTTGCGCGCCGGGGACGAGGTCAGGGGCACCCTGACGATCGAGAAACTGCGCAGCCGTGGCACTGGCGAGTGGATCACGATCGCCGTGGCCCTCGACACGACCGCCGGTGAGCGGGTCTGCACGGCGACGTCCACGCTCCTGCACAACCGGGGGGAGGCGGCATGAACGACCTGAGCAACGTTGAGGTCGGGCTGGAACTGCCCGACGTGGAGGTCCGGTTCACCCGCACGACCCTCGTGCGATATGCGGGGGCGTCCCTCGACTTCAACCCCATCCACTACTCCGATCGCGCGGCCGCAGACCTCGGCCTGGATTCGGTCCTGGCCCACGGAATGCTGACGATGGGCACCGCGCTGCGCGTTGTGACCGACTGGTCGGGCGGGCCTGAGCGGGTGACGAGTTACTACGTCAGGTTCACCAAACCGGTGCCGGTGCCGGACACCGTCGAAGGCACCGCCGTGCGGTTCGGTGGCAAGGTAACCAAGGTCGCCGACGGCATCGCCACCGTGGCGATCTCCGCTCTGTGCGGCGATGTGAAGGTGTTGGGCGCGGCTGTGGCAGAGGTTCGCATTGACTGAGGAGCTCGCCGCCCACACAACGCTGCGGGTAGGGGGGCCGGCGAAGCGATTCGAGGTCGCAACGACGACGGATCGGCTCGTCAGCCTGGTGTCGGAGTGCGACGCGACTGGAGAACCGGTGCTGGTCCTCGGCGGCGGCTCGAATCTCGTCGTCGCGGACGAGGGGTTCCCCGGCACGGTTGTCCGCGTGGCGACAACTGGCGTCGAGGCGTTCGAGGCGGTCAGCGGTGTCACGGTCACCGTCGCCGCCGGCGAGCCGTGGGACGACTTCGTGGCCCGTGCGGTCACCGAGGGCTGGGTCGGGATCGAGGCATTGTCGGGGATCCCCGGCCTGACTGGGGCGACGCCGATCCAGAACGTGGGCGCCTACGGGCAGGAGGTCGCCGACAGCATCGCCCGGGTGCAGGTGTACGACCGGCACGACCACGACATCTACACGCTCGAAGCGGGGGCCTGCCGGTTCGCCTATCGTCACTCGCTCTTCAAAGCGATGCCGGACCGCTACGTGGTGCTCGGTGTCACGTTCGCCTTCGGCGCCGGTGGGCAGTCGGCGCCCATCCGGTTCGGGGAACTCTCGCGGCGGCTGGAGGTCGAGGCCGATGGCCGCGCCCCTCTCGCCGATGTCCGTGCCGCCGTCCTGGACCTGCGGCGTGGCAAGGGAATGGTCCTGGACTCGGCCGATCACGACACTTGGAGCGCCGGGTCGTTCTTCACCAACCCGATCCTGGACGAAGCCGGCGCCGCCGCATTGCCCGTCGACGCTCCGCGCTTTCCGGGGCCGGATGGTTCCGTGAAGACGTCCGCCGCGTGGCTGATAGCGCATGCGGGGTTCGAGCGGGGGCACGGGACGCCACCGGCGACTCTGTCCACGAAGCACACCCTCGCGCTGACCAACCGTGGCGGGGCGACGGCGGCGGACATTCTGGCGCTGGCCCGCGAGATCCGCGACGGGGTCGAGGCTGCGTTCGGGGTGGTGCTCGTGCCCGAGCCCGTACTCGTCGGGCTGAGCCTCTAGGGGCCTACCGCGCAGAGGCCAGTTGCACCACGAGATTGATCGTGCAAGCCAGCACGACGGCGCCGAGAAGGTATGACAACAGCGAGTGTCGCAGCGCCGTGCGGCGGACGGCCTTCGCGTTCAGGGCGGTGTCCGATACCTGGTAGGTCATACCGAGTGTGAAGGCGAGGTAGGCGAAATCGTGGTAGTCCGGTTGGGCGTCGGAGTTGAAGTCGATTGGTTTGGACTCGGGGTCGGCGTAGTAGAGGCGCGCGTAGTGGAGCGCGAACAACAGGTGCACCAGCACCCACGAACTGGCGACGGCGGCCACTCCGAGTAACGCCTCCTGGGGGATCGCGCCGGACTTGGTGGCGCCCGCACTGAGCAGGGCTGCCACCCCGCCCAGGCTCGCCATGGATGCCATCACAAGGATGATCGTGCTGGCCAGGTGGCTCGGATCCTCGCGGGTCGCGAACTCGCGGGTCCGTTGCGCATCCATGGGTGCGACGCCGACCCACGTCCAGGCGGAGAACCCGACGGCCAACACGATCCAGCCAACCACCGGGGCCTGCCACGGGCCGGCGACGGGCTCCAAGGCCACGCCGACGGTACCTGCGACCAGCGCCGTGACGAGCAGTCTCACCCAGGCAGCGCGGACGTTCATGGACCCATTCAACATCCGCAACGACGACGGTTCCAGCAGCGGCCGCCACGGTCCGAGATCACCCGCCTCGGGTAATCCGACGTCCGGGACGAGGGGAGGACGATTACCGCATGTCTCGCGCCGCCGGGACGGGAGAGGAGCGTAAATGAGCGCCTTCGCAGCCGGGGTTGCCACCGGGGCGATCCTCGCCCGGCATGGGAGGTCACCCGGTGGCTCACCCGATTGATCTCAGGATCGAGGCCGTCGGCGACGTGCCGCCCGACGTCCTCGCGGAGTTGGAGGGGTTCGACGCGGACCTTGTTGCTGGCACCACCCGCCTGAGCGGCAGTGTGGTGGACGGGGCCGCGCTGTGGGGAGTGCTGCACCGGTTGCATCGGGCGGGGCTCGGGCTGCGATCGGTGCAACGGATCTCCGCACGCAACCCAAGCACTCACAGGCCCGAGCCCGACCATCCCGCACCGCGCCGGTCGGTCCGCATCGAGGTGGAGGGTCAAGCCGCCGGCGTCATCAGCGGCGCCGTGACCTGCACGGAGGTGACCCAGACTCCGCCGAGCACCACACTGACGGTCCACTGCGGCGACGAGGACGCCCTCTTCGAGGTGCTCGCTGTGCTGGAGGGTCTCGCGCTGGAGGTGAGGAGGATCCAGGTCGACTGATCCGGGCCCCGAGACCGGAGAAGCTTGGCCGCTAGTATGAGGGCAAATGCCGGTCAGAGATGGGGAGCCGACCTTGCCGTCGCGAACGTCCGCCCGATCCCTCAATGAGACCAGGCTGCGCATCCCCTCCCGCTCGGATCGCTTCGTCCACCGCCCAAGGATCACAGGACTTCTCGACAGGGCGGTCGCGCTCCCCGTAACGATCGTGACGGGCCCCGCCGGCACCGGGAAGACTCTCGCCGTTGCCGACTGGACGACTCATGGCCGGCTTCCCGGCCCGCCGGTATGGGTATCGCTGGACCGCGGCGACAACGACCCAGCCAGGTTCTGGTCGTCGGTGGTGTCCGCGATCGTGCTCGCGGCCGGTCCGGGCGCCGTGGCCGGTCTCGACATCCCGGATGCGCCCGACGCGGACTTCCTGAACGGCGTGGCGCGGAACTTGGACGGTTCGTTCGTCCTGATTCTCGACGACGCTCACGAACTGCACGATGGCCAGGTTCTGGAATGGCTCGACACCATCGTGCGATGGCCGCCCGAAGGTGTCCGCATCGTCCTCGTCTCTCGGCACGACCCACCGCTCGCACTGCACCGCCTTCGCCTGGAGGGCAGGCTGGCCGAGGTGCGGTTCGCCGACCTGGCCCTGACCGGCGAGGAGTCGCGCGAACTGCTGTCTCAGTGGGGGGTCAACCTGTCGCCGGCGGCCTTCGAGCGACTGCTGGCCACCACCGAGGGCTGGGTCGCCGCGATCCGCCTCGCCGCCCTCGCGCTGCAGTCGGCCGACGACCCGTCCGCAAGCATCGAGCACTTCGGCGGTCCGGCGTTCGTGTCCGGTTACCTGTGGGACGAGTTGCTGCGGCAGCTTCCGGACGCCTACCCCGAGTTCCTGCTGCGCACCTCCGTCGCAGATCGAATCTGCGCCTCCCTCGCCGCCGCGCTCACGGGCGAGGGCAGGGCTGACGAAATGTTGCGTGCTCTGGCGAAGGAGCAACTCCTGATTCAGGAGTACGAGGGCACCGCGTGGTACCGGACCCACTCGCTGCTGACTGAGGTGCTGCGCGGCCGACTGCGGGCCGACCGTCCCGACCTTGAAAGACAGCTGCATCAAACGGCGGCCCTGTGGTTCGAGCGCGAGGGGGTGTGGCTGGAGTCGCTGCGGCACGCGGTGGCTTCGGGGGACTGGGAGTTCGCGGGCCGGGTCGCGGCGCGTTCCGGGGCCGTACTAGGTTTTGGGGCGGAGCGCTCAGCCTTCGGGAACTTGCTGCGTGACCTGCCGTCCGGAGTAGCAATCGACCACCCGGAACTGGCGGCAGCCGCTGCTCTGGCGGCCCACTTTCGGGGTGAACCCCTCGGGACGAGCGCCTTGGTGGCTCTGGCTGAGCCGGCAGTCGCGTCCCTGCCCGAACCGCGGCGCTCGATCGCACAACTGGTGCTCGAGGTGACACGGGCCGGACACGCGCAGCGCGAGGGCAACGCTCCCGACATGGTGGCGGCCACCTCCGCTGCGGCCGCGCTTCTGGCGGGCCTGAGCACACAGGACGCCCCCGGCTGGTCCCGCTTCCGGGGGGCGATCGTGGCGATGCGGGGGGCGGCGGAACTGTGGGCCGGCCATCCCGACAGTGCATGCGACCTGCTGCGCGAGGCCGTGACCGCCTACCCCGCAGGCCACATCGTGCCGTTCGGGGCGGCCTACTACGGTGGCCTGCTGGCACTGGCCCAAATAGAGAGCGGTGACATGGCGGCGGGGCGGGTCACCGCTCTGGCGGCAGTGGAGGGCGCGCGGGCGCAGGGACGCGCCCGGGGCTATGAGGTGCAGTGGGCCTGGCTGGCACTGGCCATGGTCGAGGTCCAGGCCGGAGACGAAGAAGCCGCCCAGGCAGCCGTCGCGGCATGTGAGGAGTCGGCCGCGCGAAGAGCGAACCCTTTCGTGATAACCCTGCTCCGCATCGTAGCGGCGCGCCGTCTGTTGTCGGCGGGAGACCTCGCCGCCGCCCGCCGAACGCTGGCCGAAGTCGATGCCCGCCTGGCGCAGCATCGGGGCATGCGTGCGTTCGTCGGCATCACCACCGCTGTCAGGATCGACTTCGAGATCGCCGCTGGGAACGCCGACGCGGCCCTCATGGTGCTCGCGGCCTACGACGAGTCGGCGGCGCGCGGCGAGTTCGGGGTGCCGCCACCCAGTTCGGACCGGGTGGACACCGCCCGGGCCAGGCTCATGCTTTCGACAGGTAGGGCCGATCGGGTCCATCCCGCGGTGGCCCACCTGCTAGCCGGAACCGGGGTCGAGTCCGCAAAGGCCTGGCTGGCTGTGGCCCTGGCAGAGGACAGGCTGCGGCACGACTCCCTGTCAGTCCAAGCGCTCACTCGCTCTCTCGATCTCGCCGCCCAGCAGGGCTTGGCGCTGTGCTTCCTGCGGCCCGGTCCGGCGCTGGCCGCGGCACTTCGCCGTCACCAGGACGTGGTCGGCACGCATCGCGACATCGTGGATATCGCCTTGGCCTCAGGGGCGAACGGCGTCCCCAAGCCGCACCAAGCCCCGGTGGAAAGGTTGACCGAGCGCGAGAACGCAGTCCTCGCTTACCTGGCCACCATGAGTTCCAACGCTGAGATCGCAGCGGCGCTGAGCATCTCCGAGAACACCGTGAAGCAGCACCTGAAGGCGATCTACCGCAAGCTGGGCGTGGGCAAACGGCGCGAGGCTGTGCGCGCTGCCCGCGACCACGGCCTGCTGTGAGACTCGGCGGGCTGGGCTGAGGCGGGTCGCGGCGGTCGCCGTCCGAGCCCTCGGTCGCTTCAGCCCTGCGCCGGCCGACGGGTTTTCGTGGGAAGTCATGTATCAAATCCCCGAGACTCGGTTCGTTACACCTGTTCGATCCCCCCACTCGGCCGTAACGAGCAAACCAAGTCCGCCGCCTGGTTAGGACCAGCAGAAACTCACCCCCGACCGCTTGGAGGCGCAATGACCTCAAGCACACAGACCCCGGCTCTCCTGCGCCTGCTCCCGCTGTTCGAGTTTCGGGGCGACGAGGTGCCGATCGCGATCCCGGTCCGCGCGCAAAGGCTCATCGCTCTGCTAGCCGTCGTCGGACGTCCGCTGCAACGGGCAGCGGTCGCTGCGCGGCTGTGGCCGGATGTCGTCAACAGCAAGGCCAACGCGAGCCTGCGGGCGGCGCTGTGGAGCCTGCCGCGGAACGGGGCTTGCCCGGTGATCGTCACCAACAACCAGTTGGCCCTCGCCCCGAGCGTCCGGCTGGATCTGACGGCCGCCCGCGACCTCGCAACCCGAATTCTCGACGGCGGTTGCTCCGACCCGGGTGACGCCGGGCACCTGCTCACCGAGGACCTTCTTCCCGACTGGGCCGACGACTGGTTGGCCATAGATCGCGACGTGTTCCGGCAGTTGCGGCTGCACGCACTGGACGTGTTGTGCGTCCGGCTGGCAGAGGCCGGACGCTACGCACGGGCCATCGCGGTCGGGCTCGCCAGCGTGGCTTGCGAGCCGACTCGGGAGTCGGCGCACAGGGCGCTCATGACAGCACATCTGTTGGAAGGCAACCGGATGGAGGCGTTGCGGGTCTACCACCGTTACGTCCTGGTCGCCCGGGAGGAAATGGGCATCGGTCCGTCCGTGCATCTGGAGGCGCTGCTCCAGGCCGCGTTGGAGGACAGCCGCAGTTACGAGCCGATCACGGCGGGGTAACGCCCGGACAATGACGCTGGTCGCGTGAGCGTGCACCCGTGGCTGGAGTTGCCGTCATTGCTGGCGCGCCTGGACGACTGTCTGGCAGCGGCGCTGCCTAACGCCGCCGCCCGCTTCGGGGTCGGGCCCGGCGCGGACCCGTATCGGGGTTTGTTCGTCGGGGACGATCTGGTGGAGCGATTGGTGCCACTTCCGCTCGCACGCGCGTCGCTGGGTGAGCCGGATGCGCATCCGTGGGCACCGCTCGGGACGGCGGTCACTGGCGCGGTCCCGCTGGACGAGTTCGAGACCGCCGTGGTGGTGCTGGCGCTGGGGCCTGAAGTCGACCTGAAGTACGAGCGCATCTACGCCTATCTCCAGGACGACATCGGGGCCCGGCGGCCGCGGGTCGCGTTGGCGCTCGATCTCTTCTGTCCCGACCTCGCCGGCCGCCTGGCGGCACGAGACCGCTTCGCGCCGGATGCACCCCTGCTTCGCGAAGGCCTGCTGGAGTTGGACGGCGGCCCCGAGGTGCCGCTGTTGGCTCGGGAGTTGCGCCTCGACCCGCAGGTGGTGCGGCAACTTCTCGGTGGCAGCGGGCCCGACGAAAGGCTCCTTCGCCAGGCTGACCTGCTCACTCCCAGCGACCGGACCGTCCCGCTGGCAGCCGCGCTGCGGGCCCGCCTCGAGATGCTGCTCAGCGGCCCGCCACAGCGACTGCACCTTCTTCTCAGGGGGGACGATCAGCAGGCACTGTCGGATCTGGCGCACGAGATCGCCTCCCGCCTCGAACTGCCACTGCTGCGCATCGCGGCCGAGGCGGACGTGGCCCCCTCATTGTTGGTCAGGGAGGGTGAGGCCGGGTATGCGGTGCAACTGGTCGGGACGCCGCCGTCACGGACATGGGACCGGCTGGCCGCAGTCCCGGTCGTGATCATCACCGCCGGCCAGGACTTGGGGGGTGTAACCGGGTTCACGACGCTGGACATCGACCGGCCCACGGGGATCGAGCGCCGCCGCTGGTGGGCGGCGGCCGCGCCGGAGCTCACAGCCGCCGACCTCGACAGGCTGGCGGCGCGCTACCGTCTGGCCGGCTCCGAGATCGCGGCGGCCGCCTCGGTTGCACGGGCCGATGGTGACCGGAAACCCGACTTCGAAGCCTTGTGCGAGGCCGCCCGCGGTCAGGTGCGAGGCAGGCTCGCGGGGCTCGCCACTCGCGTTCCCGTGTTCTCGCGCTGGGACGACCTCGTGCTCCCCGACGATGCCGTCACCTCCCTGCGTGCCCTCTGTGACCGCTTCGTCCATCGGGTGACGGTGTTCGACAGGTGGGGGATGGGACGCCGCACGAATGGCAGGCACGGCGTCAACGCTCTTTTCGCCGGTCCGAGCGGTACCGGAAAGACGATGGCGGCGCAGGTCGTCGCCGGCGAGTTGGGACTCGACCTGTTCACCATCGACCTGGCCGGTGTGGTCAGCAAGTACATCGGCGAGACCGAGAAGAATCTCGAGACCATCTTCGCGGCCGCTACTGACATGGACGTGGTGCTGTTCTTCGACGAGGCCGACGCGGTGTTCGGTAAGCGCTCGACCGTGCGCGATTCTCACGACCGCTACGCCAACCTGGAGATCTCCTATCTGCTCCAGCGGATGGAGGCCCACGACGGGGTCGCGATCCTGGCCACCAACCTCCGGCAGAACCTCGACGAGGCGTTCCTGCGACGGTTGGCGTTCACCATCCGGTTCCCCTTCCCCGAAGAGGCAGAACGGCTGCTGATCTGGCAGCGGATCTTCCCACCGGAGACACCGCTCGGGGATCTGGATCTGCCGTTCCTGGCCGCTATGTACAAACTCGCGGGTGGAGGCATCCGCAACGTTGCCGTCGAGTCGGCGTTCCTGGCCGCAGCGCGCGGTGGCGTTATCGAGATGGAAGACGTGATGGCGGCACTGGAGCACGAGTTCACGAAGCTGGGCGGCGGCGTCGGGCGTGTCCGAGGCACGGATCCGCGACAGACCCTGCTGGGTGGGGTGACCCCGGAGCCTGTGCGATGAACGGCAAGGCACCCGCGAAACAGGACGGCCCGATACAGGTGAAGCAGCCGCAGCCGCGCCCGTCCTCCCTCCCGGCACGAACCAACGTGAAGGCCGGGAATCGAGCCACCTCCACCGCGGCTGGCCAGTTGCGGGACGGAGTCTTCCGGATGCGGATCGATCGGATCATGACGGAATCCGAGTTGTTCGACGAGTTCGTTCGCCAGTACTTCCGTGTGACCGATCAGGCGCAGATCGCCTCCCTGCAGGCCGGTTTGACCTTCCGGGCGTCGCCGGTCACCGCGGCGCACGTCACTCGTGGCTGGTTCCCGATCACGATCATGGGGCTGCACGCCGAAGCCGGAACACTGACGGGGGATCGCGCTGCCGAGGTCAACGCGGAGACGGACCGGCGTTACTGGGCAGAACGCGGCCTGGAACCGGACACCAAGATCGCCAAGGGCGACAAGGAGGCCGCCGAGGCCTGGCACGGTGTCAGGCGCCGCGTCCTGCTCGAGGAGTCCAGGCGGGCCCAGTTGCACGCATTGCCGGCCGACGTCAAGGCGATCCTGTTCGCGGGCGGCAAGGACGCCGCGATGCTCTCCCCCGACGACTACGGCCGCGCCCTGGAGATGGCCGCCCGCTTGCAGAAGCTCACCCCGGAGGAGCGCGCCGACTACAAGCGTCGTGTCACTGGCAGCACCACCTCGCTGGCCGAGTTGGGAGCCTCGCTCGACCGGTACGACGCCTTCCGGGAAAGCCGGCGCCTCGACCACGAATCACACGAGCGAGCCGCGCGACCGCTGTTCGGCGCCGAGGACCTGTACGCCCTGTACAAGAAGCGCAACTCGCTGCGGAAAACCGTCTCGATGCAGAAGTCGCTCAAAGGCCTGGACCGCGAGGGCAATGCCGAAGAGATGATGTCCATCGTTCAGGATCAGTTGGACGAGGCGGAGGCGGCGCTGGCCACCTCGCTCAAGGACAACGGCTTCGACACGGAAGCCGACTTCGAGGCGGCGTTGGAGTCCTACCGCCTCGCCTTCCAGACCCAGGCCGTCAATCTCGTCCTCGACATTCTGTCTATGTATGCCAACCTGCTCTACCGGCAGCGCCAGGATCTCGCCGCCGGGGGAGCGGCAGCCATCGTCGCGAAAGTCGCGCAGAGCACGGCCAAGAAGTCCTACGCTTCCGCCGACGACCTGCAGGGCCAGGCGTCCATGGTGCGGCTGGGCATGGACCCCCAGGAGAAGGGTCCCAACAAGGCACGGATGCTCGCCTGGGAACAGCGCCTCAAGACCGAGTCGCGTGCAGCCGAGGGCGAAGGCGATGCAGCGGTCAATCAGGCGCTCGGCGAGCTGTTCTCGTCCGAGAAGGGCATAGACCGGCGGCTGGTGGCACATGGGGACGCGGCGGAGGTGCATGCGCATCTGAACGCTGTGATCGACGAAAGGATCGAGGACATCGCGAAGGCGAGGGGCAGCCTTGCGCGCGACCCGGAGCGAGTGCTCCGTAACCCCGAACTGGTCCAGGCGACAAAACAGTTGCTGGGGGTGGACAAGGGCACCATCTACAACGACTACGTCGACGACTGGATCTCGCAGGACAAGAGAGAGCGGCTGCTGCGCGATTTGGGCCTGGCGGTGCTCGCGATCGCACTGTCGGTGCTGGTGCCGGTGGGCGGGTGGGTGGCGGCGGCCGCGATCGTGGGCGGTCTGGCAATCAGTACTCATGGCGCGATCACCGCGTACCAGTCCTACGTCGAGGAGTCCCGTGACTACCGCCTCGGACTGATCACCGAGGAGCCTTCGCTGATCTGGGTGGGACTCGCGATCGCAGGCGCGGCGCTTGAGTTGGGTGTGGCTGCCTCGCAGGTGTGGAAGATGGCCGCACCCGCTCTGAGGAACCTGGAGAAGCCGCTGCTCGCGTTCTCAAAGGACGGTGACGCGGCGAGTCTGCTCGCAAAGATCGAGGCAGCCGAGGAACTGAAGGGTCTGGACGTCGTGAAGCGCCACCTGACGCAGCAGGTCGAGTTCGCCTCCAAGGAGGCGTCTGCGTTGGACGCCACCAAGAAGGCCCTGTTCGGCAAGCTGTATGCGAATCCGTTCTTCGACCCCGACGTGGCAAAGCCCGCATTCCGGCTGCTGTACTACCGGGTGCGGCGCGGGGTCGATTCGCTGGCGCAACTGTCGGCCGACCGCAAACTCATCAAGGAACTCGAGGCGCTCACGGGCATCAAGGGAGGCGCCAAGGACGAACTGCTCCATGCGTTCGACGAGGTGAGCGAGTTGGCCAAGCAGGGCAAGGCCGCGGGCATGGACAACGACACCCTCGTCGGCTTCGTCGACAAGTGGGCCGTCAACCGCCGCATCCCCGGCTACCGGGACAGGCTCTTGGACGAGATACGCCTATGGCGGCCGCTGAACGCAGAGCAAAGCACGGCCCTCTCCAAGCTCAAGCAGGCCCGGGATCTGGCGATGGATCTGCGCAACGAGAAGGCTGTCCTCCTGTCCGAACGAGAAGGACTGCTGGCATCGAAGCCGGGCACGGCTGGCCAGGTCGAAGCCCGCCGGGAGCGGCTGCTCGAGATCCGGGAGCGCCTCAAGGAACTCGACCCGTACATCGATCAACCGACCATCACAAAGCAGGTCACCACCATGGTTGACGGTCAACCGGTTCCGCGCACGATCACCGAACCGGCCCGGCACGCACCCGGTGAAATCTCCCGGGCGGAGGCGGGAGTCGCGGCAGCGGAGAAGGGAGCGGAAGCGGCTGGCGTCACGTTGTACCAGCGGTTACGGGCAGCGGTCCCGGCGACGGCGGCCCGGCAGCGGGCGCTGCGCGGTGTGGCGGCGGACCAGGTGGGTGGGCTGCTGACCAAGCCGTCCGGCACGCTTCACGTCGACCACATCGTGCCTGTCCGTGAGATCGTCGACATGGACGGCTTCTCCAAACTTTCGTGGGCCCAGCAGAAGGCGATCGTGGACAACCCCGCGAACCTCATCGCGATGGACGCGTCGGCGAATCTCTCGAAGGGGGACCGCTCGTGGCGGGCGTGGAAGCAGGCGGCAAGCTTCTACGACCCCGCGGCGATCGAACGGATGGCGGCACGCGAGTCGGAGGTGCGAAAGCTGCTGCGGGAAGCAATCGACGAGGCACGAAAGGCACGCTGATGCTGGTTACCGAGGTCGTCGGGGGAGTTCGGCTGCTAGCCGAGTGTGCAGTGTGGAACGAGGAGGCGGCACGGTCCGCGCTGCGTGCGTTCGCCGGTGCCGGGACGCCGAAGGACGGGCTCACTTTGCGCTTCGGGTGGTCGGTGCTGCGATTGCGCGCCGACGGTGAAGTCCTTCGCGTGTGCGAACCCGACTACCTGCTGGGTGCCGACCGGTGGATCGACACGATCGACGTCACGCTTGACACCCTGCGTGCCCAGGCCGAAGTGCACCGCAATACCGGGATGGAACCTGTCGACGTCGGGCATGACCAGCAACTGCTCTGCGTGCCGGGAGCCTTGACGCAGCCCGGAATCTTCCTGCACCGGCTCGAACCCCTGTCCGCCGGCGACTCCGGCTGGGTACTCGGCTCGCTCGCCGACCCCGAGGCGCTGGCCGGAGACCCCGACCTGGACACCGTGCCGGTCGCCGTGCTCGTGCGAGTGCGGCCCCTCGTGCTCAGCGTCCTGACCCTGCCCGTCGGATCGATGGTCGTGATCGAGGGCGATGTGGTCACGCATGTGGAGGGGCCCGCCGGCTGATCACGCGGCGATAACGCCCCGGTGATGTGGCGGTGATGGGTGCGTGATGGTCCCACCTGTGGGATGGGTAGCGGCAACCACAGGGGGACCCATGCTGGATCAGGTGGACGGGCTTATTCGGACCGCGCTGTTGCGCGGCGTCCCGGGCCTGACCACCACCGAGCAGGTGCGGTTCCAACCGCCGGACGACGATCTGCGGACGTCCGTCGCGAACCTGGGCAGGGAGGTGCTCAGTGTCTACCTCGTCGATCTGCGCGAGAACGCGGCGCTGCGTAACCCCGAATGGCACTTGGTTCACACCCCCGGCGGACCGCAGCGGGAGTTGACGCCCGCCCGCGTCGACTGTCACTACCTGATCAGCGCCTGGAGCCCCGCCACGCTCACCCCGGCGATCGAACCCACGCTGGACGAGCACGTGCTGCTGTACCGCGCACTGGCGGTGCTGTTCCAACTCGACCCGCTGAATCCGTCCCGCGTGCTGCCGCCGGGTTCGGCGGCCCTCGCCGGCATCGACCCGCTCATCAGGAACGCCGACCTTCCCACCCAGGTGGTCCCCGCCGAGGGATGGCCGAAACTGGGGGAGTTCTGGTCGGCGATGGGATCCGACCAGCGCTGGAAGCCGGCCGTGTGGTTCACGATCACGATCCCGGTCGCTTACGAGCGGCAGGTGGCGGGCCCGCTTGTCACGACGCGCATCATCGAGTTCCGGCAGGCCGGAAAACCCGACACCGCCGAGTTCTGGCTCCAACTGGGAGGCACGGTCACAGATGCGTCCGGGGCCCCTGTGCCCGGCGCCGTCGTCCGCCTCGAAACGGGCAGCGGGCTGCAGGCGGGGAGTGCAGCGACCGGCGAGGACGGCCGGTTCAGCATCGGTTCGCTCGCGCCTGACGGATACCAACTGAGTGCTCGGAGACCGGATCTCGGTTCGGTCACTGCCCCCGTAGCCGTGCCCGGAGGGGTCGGCGAATACGACCTCACAATCGGATGAGCTAAGGAGCGCAAGATGGCAGTGCAGGTCAGCTACCCGGGTGTCTACATCGACGAGTTCGCCCCCGGCGCTCCGATCGAGGGCGTCGGCACCAACACGGCGGTGTTCCTCGGCCTGGCGGAGTCGGGCCCCATCAACACTCCGACCCTGATCACCGGCTGGGACGGGTTCAAGGCGACCTTCGGAGGGTTCCTCACAGATCCGGAGGCCTGGCTCGCTCAGGGCGTATTCGGGTTCTTCCTGAACGGCGGCACCCGGTGCTACGTGGTGCGGGTTTCCACGGCGAAGATCGCTTTCGCGCCGATCAAGACCCGCAAGACCGGTGATGCGCTGGTCGTCACCGCGGCAGTGGAAGGCCCGGCGGGCAACAACGTCACGGTCACCGTGAGCGAGGACAGCCGGTCCCGCACGGCCGTGGCCAAGGCCATGACCCGGACGGTCACGAAGGTCTCCGCCGATCGCAAGACGCTCACGGTGGCCGGAGGGGTAGCCGATCTGGCCGACGGCGCTGCGGTCACGCTCCGCCGGGGCACCGAGTCGACCGGCGCCACCATCGACTCGGTGACGGCACCGGCGACCATCACCCTGACGGCCGCCCTGGCGGGTACCGCTGATTTCACCGGAGGCTCCGTATCCGCCGACTTCACGCCCAGGCTGCTCGTCGCCACCGGGACGGTGGCCGGCGTGGCGGCGGACCGGGCGACGGTCACGCTCGACACCGCAGATCACCGATTCGCGCCGGGAGACGCCATCTTGGTGACGAAGGGCGCCGACACCGCGACAACCCGAGTATCCGGGGTGGCGGGTGCCGATCTCACCGTCAGCCCGCCACTGGCGGGCGCAGCGGACTTCACCGCAGGGTCCGCGCGCACGGCCGATGTGCCGGCGGCCAGCCGGCAGGTGCGGGTATGGGTGCCTGCAGGAGTGAGCCTCAGCGCCGCCTTCCCCGCCGGCTCGCTGCTGGCCGTCAAGTCCGGTGGCACCACGACATTTGCGACAGTGGCCACCGCCGGTGGGGACACCGTGCAGGTGGAGGCACCCGGACTGCCGGCTCTGGCCTTGAGCGCGCAGGGGTCCGCACCCACCGTCGAAACGGCGGAGTTCGCGCTGACGGTGAGTTCGGCGGCGGCCGGTGTTACGGAGAGTTTCGGGCTGCTGTCAATGGATCGCCGTAACCCGGGGTACTGGGGCACGGTGTCGTCCGGGTTGGTGAGGCTGTCACTGCCGGACCCGGTGGGTGCGCCCGCGGACAGCGGCGATGACCGTCCCGCCGTCGGCACGGTCGCCACCGCACAGGGGCAGGCCGACGACCGGGCCGCGTCGTGGGCGTCCCTGCTCGCCAACCCGTCCGAGTACCTGGCCGCGGTGGCGAAACTGCGGGACGTCGCGCTGGTCGCCGTCCCCGGCGGTGTCGATCCGGGGCTGCAGCAGGCCCTCGTTTCGCACTGCGAGTCGCTCATGGACAGGTTCGCGGTCCTCGACTGTGCCGTCGGGCTGGATCAGACGGGAGCCGCCGACCATTTCGCCACCGTCCGGTCGGAACGCGGCTACGCGGCCCTGTACTACCCGTGGATCAAGGTGCGCGACCCGGGGACCGGCGACCTGGCCCTGTGGCCGCCGTCGGGTCACCTCACCGGCGTGTATGCCCGCACCGACGCCGAACGCGGCGTCCACAAGGCGCCGGCCAACACGGGGCTGCGCGGCGCCCTGGGGGTCGAAACCGAACTCAGCAACGCCGAACAGGGACCACTGAACCTGATGGGGGTGAACGTGCTGCGGGTGTTCCCCGGCCGTTCCCAGCCGGTCGTCTGGGGGGCACGCACCACGGCGGGCGACCTTAACCGCAACTGGCAGTACGTGAACGTCCGGCGGCTGTTCATCTTCGCCGAGCAGTCGATCGAGCGCGGCATCCGCTGGGCCGTGTTCGAACCCAACGATCTGGCTTTGTGGCAGAAGCTGAAGCGCAGCATCACCGCCTTCCTCGTCAGCCTGTGGCGGGACGGGGCCCTGTTCGGCGCCGAACCGGCGGAGGCGTTCTACGTCCGCATCGACGAGGAACTGAATCCGCCCGCCAGCAGGGCGTTGGGGCGGTTGTACATCGAGGTCGGCATGGTTCCGACCTACCCGGCCGAGTTCATCGTCCTGCGCATCGGCATCTGGGACGGCGGCGGCGAAGTCACCACCAACTAGGGCGAAGTCACCACCAACTAGGAGGACCAATGGCAACCGGACAGCGGGTCGACCCGCACGCAGCATTCGCCTTCCGGGTGGAGGTGGACGGGATGTTCCGAGGGGCGTTCACGGATGTGGGCGGCTTGGACACGACAATCGAGGTGACCGAGTACGCCGAGGGCGGTGACCGCACCCCGCGCAAACTCCCCGGCAAGGTGAAGTACTCCAACATCACGCTCAAGTACGGCCTCACCGACGACCGGTTCCTCTACGACTGGATGCTCGACGCGGCGGCGGGGAAGATCGTGCGCAAGAGCGGGTCCATCGTCGTGCTCGACCTGCAGGGCAACGAGAAGGTGCGGTGGAACTTCAAGGAGGCCTGGCCGACGGCGTGGAAGGGACCGACCCTTGCCGCGAAGTCGAACGAGTACGCCATCGAGGAGATCGACCTCGCGCACGAGGGCATCGAGCGGGTGTGACATGTTGCGCACCGAGTACGAGTTCACCCTGCCGCTGGGCTATCTCGATGCCGACGGCACGTTGCGCCGCCACGGGACCATGCGGTTGGCCACCGCCGCCGACGAGATCCTGCCGTTGCGTGACCCCCGTGTCGCCGCGAACCAGGCCTACCTGATCGTGATTCTGCTGTCGCGCGTGATCACCCGCATCGACGGGGTGGACCAGATCACTCCCCGCGTGATCGAGGAACTGTTCGCGGCCGATCTGGCCTTCCTGCAGGACCTCTACAACGAGATCAACCGCGTCGAAGACCCGAACCGGTCGGTGATGTGCCCGAACTGCCGCGAGTCGTTCGAGTTGGAGGTCGAACGCCTGGGGGGATCCGCGGCTACCCGATCGGGCAGTTGACCGAGGAGGTGGCCTTCCTCAGTTACTACCTCCACTGGTCCCAGCACGAACTGCTGGAACTGGAGCATCGGGACCGCCGTGAGTGGGTGCGGCAAGTCTCGGCAATCAACACCCGGATCAACGAAGCCTGAGGGGACACGATGCGCGACCACTGCCTGACCGCCGCGGCGCACGCCGCGCGCTTCGCGCTGCGCAGCGGCCGCGTGCCCGTGGTGCAGCGGGTGCTGCCGGCCGGCCGCAGGGCCGCGGCCCTGGTATCGGGGCAGCGGCTGCGGCTGGCCGTGAATGTGAGCCCCACCTGGCGGTGGCGGGGCGGTGACACGGTTGTCCACGCCGTGAGCGCGGGCCGCGACATCACCCGCACAGTGGTGCAACTGCGGGAGCGTGTGACTATCCGTCCGCGCATCGCCGTCGAGAGCCCCTCAGAGGCGCCTCAAAACGCGATGCGGGGACAGATAGTCACATCCCTCGAGCACCGCCTCACGCGCACCGAGCAGCGGCTGGCGCAGGCGGTGACGGTTGTCACTCGAGGGGCTGGGGCACAGCAGGTCGAGCCCACGCGGCACGCCGGCGGCCAGATCTTGAGTCAGCAGTCCTCCCCGGCCGGCACCGCGTCGGCCCTGACGCAATCCCAGCCCCCCACGTTCGACCTCGCTCGCATCACCGACCACGTCGTCGGGGCACTGGAACACCGGCTCACCGCCTACTCCGAACGTCTGGGTCGGGGGTGACCAGATGGGACTTGAGAAGGCGACGATCACCAACACCGTCACCGGCGATGTCATTGAGGTCCAGTTCAACCCCGAGGAGTACACGGTCAATTCCGCGGTGACCTACGCGGCGAGCAACATCCCCGGAGTGTCCGGACCCCTACTGCAGTTCGTTCACGGCAACATGTCCACGCTCGACATGGAACTGCTGCTGGACACGCTCGAAGCCCGCGGCGGCACCGGCGCGCGCTCGGACGTGCGCGAAGTGGTGCGGCAGGTGACCGGACTGATGGCGATTCAGGCCAGCACTCACGCTCCACCGGTCCTGTTGTTCACCTGGGGTTCCCTGACCTTCACGTGCGTCTTGGTGAAGGCCGTCACCAAGTTCCAACTCTTCCTCCCGACGGGCATCCCGGTGCGGGCGCGGATGACCGTGACGTTCCACGAGTTCCGCAACCTCGAACTCGAAGCGAAGGAAATCAAGCGGCAGACGGCCGACTACACCCGGCGCCACACCGTAGGCCAGGGAGAGACCCTCGCATCCATCGCCGCCACCCTGTACGACGATCCTGCGATGTGGCGACCCCTCGCGATCGCCAACGACATCACCCACCCACGCGACGTGAGCGCTGGGGATGAGTTGGTTGTTCCGCGCCTGCCCTTCCGTGACGCCGTTAGCGGCAAGGTGTACGCCACATGAGCGCGCCGGTCCTCGCTTATGCTCCCGACTTCCGGCTCGCGATCAACGGCAGCCCGGTGCCGGCCGAGTTGCGCGCCACGGTGACGAGCGTCAAGTACACCGACGGTCGCAACGCCGCCGACAGAGTCGAGATCGTCCTCGCCAACCCGGATCTCTTCTGGTTCCGGAGGCACATCCGGGGCATGGGGTTCGCGCCGTTCCCGACTTCGCTGCCTGCCCAGATCACGACCGCCCTCTCGATCCCGCCCGACGGGCTGCTCGACATCGACAACAGTTTGAGCCTGTCCATGGGGTACACCGACTCCGGCTTGGACCACATGTTCACCGGCGAGATCACCGGTATCACTGGCAGTTTCCCGTCATCGGGAATGCCCACCGTGACGATCGTGGCCCACGATGCCCTCAACCGGCTCGCGGCAGGGAAGGTGCAACGGGGATTCGGCCTGTTGCCGGACTTCCTCGTCGCCATGCTGCTCGGCGCCGAGCACCTGATCATCCCCATGATCGACCCCGCCGTCGTCGGCGCTTCGACCGCGATCGCCATTGCCAGAGCGGTGTTCAGCGGCACCGGACGCAAGCAGAACGCGAGCGATCTGGAGTTCCTCGCGCAGATCGCCAAGTCCTACGACGCCGAGTTCTGGGTCGAGGACGACGTGATGTACCTCTCGCGCTTCATGAAGGAGTACACCCCGGCGAGTTCATTGACCTGGGGAAGCTCACTGATCGATTTCTCGCCGCGCCTCACGACGGTCGGGCAGGTGGCAGGCGTCTCCATGACGTTCACATTGCGGGAGATCCCGCTCAGCTTCGTGGTCGGCGTCCATTGGGACTTCGACCGCGAGCGTCTCGGGATCAGCGTTCTGCCTCGGGCAGCCGCGAAGGCCAAGGGCCCCGGCGGCCCCTCCTATTCGATCATGGACAAGGCGATCGCCTCCCCGGCCGACCTGGCCAATGCGGGCCTGGCGATCATCACCGAACTGCGGCGGCGGTTGAACAAACGCCTGACCGGAACGGGCACCTGCGTGGGTGACCCCACCGTCCGGGCCGGACAGCTGATCCGGCTGCAGGGCATGGGGCCCGACTTCAGCGGCGACTACCGCATCAGCACCGCGACCCATGCCATAGACGGGTCCGGGTATCGCACGACCTTCGAGGCCTTCAAGGAGTTGATCCCATGATCGAGGACACCATCCGCGACCTGATCGAGGGCGCCCCCGGAACCGACGAGAAGATCTACGGCGTGCTCGTGGGCACGGTGACGGACGTCAAGGACCTCATGGCACTCGGACGAGTGAAGGTGCACCTCGACTCACTCGACGCGGACTCGGGCTGGGCGCGGGTGGTGACACCCATGGCCGGCGTGCTGTCGGGGCAGTACTTCATCCCGTCCCTGGGGGACGAGGTGCTGGTCGCCTTCGAGAACGGGGACACCAATGCCCCCTACGTCATCGGTTCGGTCTGGAACTCGGTTCAGCGGCCGCCGTTCCCGTCCCCGTTGCTGGGCGAGCGGGTGATCCGGACGCCGGAGGGCAACCAGTTGTCCTTCCGCATGGCGCCCCCCGCGGTCAGTCTCACCACGCCCGACATGACCCCCGCGGCCACAGGCTTCCCCGCGGGCATCACGCTCGCGTCGAACGTCATGATCACCCTCATGTGCGGGGCGACCCAGGTGGTCCTCACGCCGGCCGGCATCACCATCACCGCGCCCAGCGTGACCATCACCAGTTCGGGGCCGATCGTCCAGACCGGGACGACATCGTCCACCGTCGTGTCCGACACGGCCAGCGTCGTGGCGTTCAAGCAGGTCGCGATCGCCGGCTTGTCCGTAACCATCAACTAGGAGCCGTCATGCCGTTCGCCGCCCGCGTGCTCGACCCGACCGGACACCCCGGCGTGGTGTCGGGCCCGGGAGTCCCGACAGTCCTGATCGGAGGCCAGCCGGCCGCCGTGATGGGCGACATGCACACGTGCAGCTTCCCGCCACCGGCCGGCCCCCACCCGCCGAGCCCCTTCCCGAAGGGCAGTGTCACGGTGAGGATCGGCGGAAGGGGGGCACTGCGCGTGGGTGACCTGTGCGGGTGTGGGGCGCCGATAGTCGCTGGGTGCCCGACCGTCCGGATCGGAGGGTGACCGTGCGCGCCGACAAGGCCTTCCTCGGTGTCGGGTGGGCGTTCCCGCCCGCTGCGGCGCCGGCGGGGGACGTCGCTCTCGCCGCATACGACGAGGACGTGCGCCAGGCGGTGCTGATCGTTCTCCAGACCGCACCGGGCGAGCGCACGATGCGACCCGACTTCGGAGCCGGGCTGGGCGACCTGGTGTTCGAGCCCATGTCGGTGCGGCTGCTGGCCCTGGTCAAGCATCGAGTGGAGACCGCTCTCATCAAGTGGGAACCCCGGATCGAGGTCGAGGCGGTGGACGTGACGGGGGAGCCGCGTCACGGGCGGGTGGACGTGACGATCTCATACCGCGTGCGGGCAACCAGCACCTTCTACAACCTCGTCTACCCGTTCTACCTCACGGAGGGGGGCGGTCAGTGACCAAGTCCAGCGAACCGTCCGGGGCTGCCGAGTTCGAGGCGACGCTGCAGGCGCGCGTGCCGGGGTACCTGCCGGGCTGGCAGCCTGTCGCCGGCGGGCCGGGAGCGGCCCTACTGGCCATCGCGGCCCGCTTCGAAGCAGTCGTGACTGATCGGCTGGACCGCGCTCCGACCAAGAACAAACTCGCCTTCCTCGACATGCTGGGAGTCTCGTTGCTGCCCGCCCAGGCCGCCCGGGCCCCCGTGGTGTTCACGGCCCGGCCCGGTCTGGGCAACTCCCGCGTTCCCGCCGGATCCCAGATCGGTGCTTCCGTGTCGGGGGTCGAAGGTCCGCTGGTGTTCGAGACCGAGCGCGACATCGCCCTGGTGGAGGCGCGGCTCGTCCAGGTGGCGACCGTCTGGCCGGGACGCGACGCCTGGGCCGATCACACGGAGGCCGTGCACACGGGAGCCCCGTGCTCGCTGTTCACCGGCCCCACACTGCGGGGAATCGACCACGAGTTGTACATCGCCCACGAAGAGGCACTCGCACTGTCCGGATCGTGCGAGGTCAGAGTCCAGATCGAGTTGGCCACGCCTGCAGAGCAAGCGGTCGCAACCGCGTGGGAGTACTGGGACGGCACCGCCTGGCGCGGGTTCGCGCCGTTCGTCGCGGCGGTGGACGCCACCGACACCGACAGCGTGGACGGCACCGCCGGTTTCACCCGCTCCGGCACCGTCGTGCTGAAGGCCGAGGGGGCCGGTGCCGCGCGCACGACTGTGAACTGGGTGGACAGCCACTGGATCCGGGCTCGGACCACACGCGCAGTGACACCCGACCGCGGGCCCGGCCTGCCGAGCATCGACCGCGTGCTCGTGTCCAGCGTCATCGCTCCCCCTCGCGGCGCGCTCACTTCCATCTTCCGGGGCGGAGGGGCAGCGTTGCGTCACATCTCGATGCCGGCGTCCGGGTTGATGGCCACGTGCCCCGACCCGGCCGAAGCCTGGGTCGTCCTCAGCCGTCCCGCCATGGGCGACGTCCCGGCGATGGAGTTGCGCCACGCCTTCGCTGCCGGTGCGGGCTCGTTCGGACCGTTCACGGCGGAACAGACCGGTACCTGGACGCTGACTGTCACGATTCCCGGGTACACCTCGGAGCGCAGAACCGTGACGCTGTCGCCCGGCGGTGCCGGCGCGGAACTCTACGTGGGGGTGAAACCTCACCCCAATCTGCCCGATGCGGGCCTGGCCGACGGACTGAAACTCGAACTCAGCAAGCCTTTCCTGCCGTTCGGCGCCGGCCCGCAGCCGGGCAGCGCGTTCTACCTGGCCGCCGACGCCCCGTTGGCGAAGCCGGGAGCGGTCGTCACGCTCGCATTCGAGGCGGCGAGCGCGGGTCTAACGAGCAGCACCGGCACCGTCACCAACATCACCCCCGCCTTGGATGCCCAGTACTTCGACGGCGACGCCTGGCAGGACCTCGGCGTCACTCCGCGAGCAGACCTGTTCACGAGCGGGGGAGAATTCCAGTTCGTGGTGCCGGCGGACCTGCGTCCGTTGGAGGTGGGGGGAGTCGAACACCGCTGGATCAGGTTCCGGATCACCGAGCGGACCTTCGGGGTGAAGCGGCTCACCGAGGTCTCCCCGACCCTGAAGGTCGACACGCGGGAGGTCGTGGCGCCGGTACTGGCCGCGCTGCGCGTCGGCTGGTACTTCCGTTCGCCCGCGCTGGCGCCGACCGCGTGCGCGACCCGCAACGACTTCACGTGGGTCGACCACACCGCGGCCATGCCCACACGGGGGCGTCCGTTTCAGCCCTTCACCGTCACCGCGGACGCGACCCCCGCGCTGTACCTGGGATTCGATCAGCCGGTGCCCGCCGATGTCCTGGGGCTGTACTGCGACATCGCGGAGGTGCCGGGGGAGGAGTCCGGCCCCATGCTTCAGTGGGAGGCGGCAACGGCCGCGGGGTGGGCGCCGGTGACGGCGGTGGACGAAACCGCCGGGCTGTGCCTGCCTGGCGCGATCCGGGTGCTGCACCCGGGCGACGCGCCACCGGTGACGGCGCGCGGGTTCCAGACGTCGCCGACCCGCATCGAGTTCCCCTTCGCCGCCGACGCCGGGCGGTTCCGGAGCGGCGACGTCGTGTGGATCGGGGACGACTCCGAACGCATCCTCACCCGCATCGCCGCGGTGTCGGCAAGCCGGCTCGACCTGGTGTCCGCTACGGCCAAGACCTACCCGCACGTCACGGTCACGGTGGCCGGCCCGGCCCGTTTCGGCTCTCCTGCCGCCTCCTGGCTGCGCGCTCGGCTTCGGGCGGACGGGGCCCCGAGGCCGGCGCAGATGCGCGGATTGCACGTGAACGCGGTGTGGGCGGCGCACCTGACGACGCGCCGGGACGAGGTGCTGGGCAGCAGCGACGGCAACCCGAACCAGTCGTTCTCGGTGAGGTACCCACCCCTGCTTCCGGGGCAGGTGCTGGAGGTGCTCGAACTGGCAGGTGCGCGGGCGGCAGTCGACCTGGCTCACCTGACAGCCGACGTGGTGGCGGCGGGCGGCAGCGCCGACGATGTCCGGGCCGTCGCCGACCGGCGGACGGGAGCCGTCTTGCAGGTGTGGGTTCGGTGGGTCGAGCGGCCGGACCTTGTGTTCTCAGGGCCTGCCGATCGGCACTACACGGTCGAGCGCAGCCGGGGGCTGGTGGGGTTCGGCGATGACCGCTCCGGCAGGATCCCTCCTGCCCTGACCGATGGCATCGTGATGCGGTCTTACCGGTCGGGCGGCGGGAGGGCAGGGAACGTGCCGCTCGGAGCGCTCACCCAGATCCTGGCCGGTGTGCCCGCAGCAGCGGTCACCAACGTGAGGGCGGCCGAGGGCGGGGCCGACGGTGAGAAGGATGCGTCAGTCCTGCACCGAGGACCGGCCAGCGTGGCCGCTCGGGGGCAGGCGCTCACCCGCGCCCACTACGAGGTGTTGGCGCGCGAGGCATCGCCGGCCGTCGCGGTCGCGCGGGTGGTTCCAGCGACGGACGCGGCCGGGTATCCGGCAACCGGCCACGTGCGGGTCATCGTGATCCCCGACAGCGCCGAGCCGCGTCCCGAGCCGTCCTTCGGTCTGCGGTTGCGCGTGCTCGAACATCTGCGGAGCCGGTGCCCGGCAGCGGTCGCCGACCGGATTCATGTCACGGGCCCCACGTATCACCCGGTCGGTGTGCTGGCGGAGATCGTGCCCCAGAGTGCGGACGCTGCGGGGCCCGTTGTCACGGCGGCGTCCAGCGCGCTGGCCGCCTTCCTGCATCCGGTGACGGGCGGCCCGGCCGGGGACGGCTGGTCGTTCGGGCGGGCTGTCCACGCCAGCGATGTCGCACGCGTGCTGAGTAGCGTCCCGGGCCTGGATTTCGTCCGGACCTTGGAGTTGCTCGTGGGTGATGTCCCGGTCGGGGATGTGGTTACCGTTCCCGCCGGCCGCGTCGTCGTGGCGGGCGAGATCACAGTCCGCTTGGCTGGGGGTGAGTGAGATGCCGTTACCGTTGCCGGATCTCGATGATCGGCGCTGGGCCGATCTGGTGGAGGAGGCGCGGGCTCTGATCCCGCAACTGGCTCCGGCCTGGACGGACCTGAACTTCTCGGACCCGGGCATCACGCTCATCGAGTTGCTGGCAGCCCTCACCGAACAGGACGTGTTCGCGGTCGACCGGATCCCCGCCAGCCACCGCGCACGCTTCACCGACCTCACCGGCACGCCGTTGCGCCCCGCCCGGCCGGCGCTCACCCCTTTGGTGTTCGCCACCACCAGCGCCGCGCCGCTGCGGATCCCCGTGGGCACGGTTCTGACTGCCGACACCGGCGGAGAACTGACGCTGCACAGCCTGCTCGCGGCAGACGGCGGCCCCGACGTGACGGCTGTGACGGTGTGGGGGTGCCCGATCGTGGCAGTGCGCTCGTCCGCCGGGAGTGAAGTCACAGACCGGACCGCCGACGTCCGCCACGGCGCCCCATTCGCCGCCCTCGGGCCGAACCCGCAGCCGGGTGCCGCCCTCATGCTCGGGCTGGGCCTCTCTCCGGTCTTTCCCTCCGATGCCAGGCTTTCGCTCTGGTTCGGTCTCGACGACGCCGCCACCGCCGGTCTTTCCAGCCATCCGGCGGAGGTGCCCCCCGACGCTCCGCATCACGGGTTCATGACCGCTTGGGAGTGGTTCGACGGGTCTCAATGGCGGGCATTCGCGGGCCGGGTGCTGGACGAGACACGGGCGCTCAGCCGTTCGGGTCGGGTGGTCCTGCCGGTCGGGACCGCGGGCTTGCCTCCGGCAGTGTTGGAGGCGCAGACAGGGCCGCTGCGGTGGGTCCGGGTGCGGGCGGCCGCCGGGCGTCCGGACGTAGCGCCGATCGTGCGGACGCTGGCCGGCGACGCGGCACCCGCTACCCAGACGGTGCCGCTGGTCCACGAGTGGCGCCTCGCCCCCGATCACGAGCCGATCCCCGGTTGGCTCGCGACCGGCGCCAGAGCCCCCCTGGCCCTGGCAACCTCGCGGCAGGGTGAGGTGCTGGCCATCGACGCCGGAGCCGCTGGGGATCCCGCGCCGCTCGTTGTTCCGGCAGCGCCCGGACGCGTCGGACTCACCCTGGCGGCGGCAGGGGTAGCCGACGGCGCGCCGGCCTTCACCACCACGGCCGGTGACGGCGTGCCGCTGCTGGGAGGAACCGTGAGGGTGTGGACGTCCGACTCGACCGGATGCCGTCCCTGGCGGGTCGTCGCCTCTCTTCACCGCAGCACGCCCGAGTCGCAGGACGTCCTCGTGGATCATCTGACGGGAACCCTGACCTTCGGCGACGGGGAGCGGGGAATGTACCCCCGGGCGGGAGAGACCGTCCTGGTCGCAGCCGAACTCACGCGCGGCACGGCGGGAACGCCCACCCAGTTGGCGCGATGGAGCATCGCCCATCATCCGGTGACCGGCGCGGTGACTGGTTTGGCCCCGATCGACCCGCGAACACTCACGGTCGCCGCGCTACCGGGTCGTGCCGCCGTCCCGGCCGACGATCTGCGCTCGGGGCGCGGGCGGGCGGCGCGCGCTGTCTGGGCCCACGAACGACTCGTCGAGACGGCGCCGCTCGGCACCCTCGATCAACTGGATCGCGCGGCCGTGCTCGCCCTCACCCGACCCGGCCGCGCGGTGACGTTGGTGGACTACGAGCGGATCGCGCTCGAGGTCCCAGGGACTGCGATCCGGCGCAGCCGGGCATGGGCGGAACTCGATCCGGCCCTTCCCGGCCTGATCGCGGAGGGGACTGTCACGGTCGTCGTCGTTCCCGGCCTGCCCGTCGGCAGACCGACGCCGACGCCCGCGACTCTGGCGGTGATCCGGCGGTGGCTGTGTCCGCGGCGCAGCCTGGGTACACGGCTTGTGGTGACCGGCCCCACCTACCTGGAAGTCACGATCCGCGCACAGGTGCGGGCACTGCCCGGGGTCGACCGGAATCGGGTGGCGGCGGCGGCGACGGCTCGGCTGCACGCCTTCTTCGATCCCCTGACGGGGGGCCCGGCTGGTCACGGCTGGCCCTTCGGGCGCGACATTCACCGTGCGGAGGTGATGTCGGTGCTCGATGCGGTCCCTGGTGTCGACTACGTCTCGACGCTGGAGATGTCCGCCCCGGGCCGTGAACCCGGCTGCGGCAGTCTCTGCCTCGGTCCGACGCATTTGGTCGCCTCGGGTCAGCACGAGGTGGTGGTGTCATGAGAAGCGTCGTGCGGATGCTCCCGCGAGCCGGGCAGGTTCTGACGGCGGGCGACCTCGAGATTCTCGGCTCGTATGCCGCCGAGTTGCTCGCCCTGCACCAGGCGCGGCTGCACGGGGTGTGGGGGATCGTCACCGGGTTCGAGTGCTCGCTGCGGGACGGTCTCGTCCAGGTTGCGCCGGGGCTGGCGCTGGACGCCGCCGGCCGGTTCCTCGTCCACCCCGCGATCACGACGCATGCCGTCCCGGAGATCCCCGAGGGCCAAACACGGCTGCTCGTAGCCGCCCTGCGTCCGCCTGATGCCGACTGCGGCACGCGGGGCGCCGGACAGGCTCTTCCGCGCTGGATCGCCCCTGGGCACGAGCCGAGCGCGGGGTACGACTTGTCCCTCATGCGGCTCCGCCGAGTTGCCGACCGCGCCGAGCCCACGCTCGACCTCGGCGTCCGCCGCGTGGCCCATGGACTGGTCCGGCCCAAGATCGCCACCGGCAGGGTCCCGAGCGCCTCCCTTCCGGTCACGGGGTCGTGGAGTTCCTGGTCGATGAACGTGCCGACGGGGCTGGGGGGACTCACCTCCGTCAAGCCTGCGTACTTCGTCACCCTCGACCAGCACCCGTTCGGGCCGGCGGCAGGACTTGGCGACCCGGCGGTACCGCCGGCGGCCGACCGCCTGGCCAACTGGGTCGGTCCCTTCGTCTCAATCGAGAGTTGCGAGACGCAAAGCTTCACGCTGCGGGTGAGTGCGTTCCAGCCCGGCTGGTTCCCGCGTGAGGGGCCGGCGCTGAACCCTGTGGGGTTCACCTGGACCGGGGTCGACACCAGTGCCCAACCATTCAACTTCCTGGGATTCCTGCGGGTGCTCCTGCTGGACCCGCGCCTGTTCTCCGGGGGTTTCCTGTGAACGAACTGCCCGCTCTCAACCGCCCCGCGTTCTTCGCGGGCCAGCAACTGACGGCCGCTGATCTCGCGGAGATCCAGCGCTACCACCAGGACCTGCTGTGGCTGCATCAGCGGTACCTGCACGACTGGGGCCTGGTGTCCGGGCTCGCGGTCACCGGACGCAAGACAGCCACGGCGGTTGTCGTGAGTCCGGGGTATGCGGTGGACAGTCGTGGCCGGTCGCTGGTGCTGACCACCCCCGTGACACTGCCCGTTCCTGCGGTTGTGGGGTCGCCGGCCGGGGGACCGATGAAATACCAGGCGACCATCGCGTGGGCGGAGGACTCCGACCTTGAGCCTGTGGTCCGGGCCGGCGCCTGCGAGTCGTCCGGTGCCGTGCTCCGCCTCGAGCGGCCCTTGGTGCGCTGGCAGGAGCCACGGGCGGTCAGGTTCGGCCTCGACGTCGTCCTCGCCGCTGTCGAGGTGACCAACTGCAAGCTCGCGCGGGACGTGGATCTCGCGCCGCGCCGCAGCGCCCTCCCCGAGCGCCAGCCCTACCTGTACGCGGGTCAGACTTCCCCCGCTTCGACAGTGTGGGAGGTGTGGGAGGAGTCGGAGGAGCGCATGCTGGGGCTGGAGGCCCGCGTCGACACCTCCGAGGCTGGCTTCGGCAACCTTCCCCGGTACCAGGCCCACGTCCTCGGAGACCGCACGTTCCTCGACAGGGAGAGGGCAGCGGTCCTCGACGGCCACGTGTCCCTCGTTGATGTCGGGGTCGCGGGGTTCTTGCTGCGGATGACCCTGCCTCGCGTCGATTCCGACCTGATGAACCCGGACTGGCTGCGCGATCGCGACACCATAGTGGGGCGGGTCACCGAACAGCCGTGGACGATCACCTGGCTCGGGGTGGAGCCCTGACATGGCCGTCGAGACGAGCCGAGACCGGCTTGCACGCTACGCCCGCGGGGAGAGCGGGTGGCTGGGGCTGCGGACGGCTGGGATCGCCGTTGCGCCGGACGGCGGGCTGCGTCTGGAAAGCGTGCCCGGGCCAGGCAGCGACTGGGGACCACCAATCGCGCCCCTAGGCGGGGCGCCGGGCGGTGTGGTGACTCTGCCCGACGGCTCCGGGTTCGTCTGTGACCCGGGCACGGGCCGCGTGCTCCGAGTCACGGCCTGCGCACCGGCTGCGGCGGCGGATGGGCTGGCGCCGCTCCGACCGGACGACGAACAACTGTGCCCCGGATTGTTCCGGTCACCGCGGGGGATCTGTCTCGGTCCCCGCGGCCGGTTGTATGTGGCGGACACCGACGCCGTGCTCGTCATAGAACCGCGCACCGGCGCGGTCACGGGCCGCTGGGCGCTGACGGAACCCTGGAGTGTCCATGCGGCAGGGGAGTCCGTGTACGTGTTGGACCGTGGGGGGCCGGCGGGTACCGGCCGCGTGTCGCGTTTCGATGCTGACGGGGGTGCCGATGCGGGGTTCACCCCGACCGGACTGACCGACCCCGTGAGGGTGGACGTCACGCCGGACGGCGGCGTGGTCGTTCTCGATCGGATCGCTGATCACGACAGCCTGGTACGTCTCGATGTGACGGGCGCGACCGTGTCCCGCTGGCGGCCGACCCGGCGGGGTGCGACCGCGCAGGTGACGGACGTGGTCCGCTGCCACGGAATGGCCATCAGCGCCGGCCGCGTTCATGTCATCGACGCCGCCCAAGGTGACCTTGTGGTGGCGACCATGCAGGGTGACCCGCTCGGTGTCGTCCAACTGCAGCCCGACGCGGCCGATGTCCTGGCCGCGGGTGACGCGCTGTTCACCATGTCGGTAGGGGGTGGCCGTTGGCAGCGGCATGAACCCCTGGCCGCGACCGTAGGCAGCGGGGTGTTCGTCACAGGGCCGGTCCAGACGGCCACGGAGACCGGCCGGAGAGAACTCCGTGCCCGCGTGCGGCGGGGCGCCGGTCAGCACGTCCGGTTCTGGACTGCAGTGGTGCCCCCGGAAGTCGAGCCCGGCCCCGAAACCCTGCCGACGGACCAGACGGCACCGCCCGGATGGGTTGCCTGGCAGCAGGTTCCGGTCGACGTCGATGCCGCCCTCCTGTCTTTGCCGTCCGGGCCGCACGTGTGGATCGGCGGTGAGCTCGCCAGTGACGGGACCGCGTCCCCGCAGGTGGACCAGGTCGCGGTGGCCGGCGCCGTGGGGTGGATCGACGACCTGCCGGAGATCTACCGCAAGGACCCGGGGGCGGCCGACTTCCTCGACAGGTTGCTGCGTTTGCTCGCAAGCCTGCGGTCCGAGTCGCAAACGGCACGCCGTGAACTCGTGGCCGCCTTCGACGCGTGGACGGCGCTGGACGTGCCCGCCGGCGCCCTGGAGCAGTTGGCGGCCTGGGTGCTCGCAGACCTGGATGAGCGGTGGGACGAGCAGGCGCGCAGGGCCTCGGTGGCGAATGCCCACGAGACCCACGCGGTGCGCGGGACCCCGGCCGGCCTCGCCGCCGCGCTCACCGACCGCTTCGGAGTGCAGCCGGTCATCCTCCACCCGGCGCAAAGCGCCGCCACCTGGATCCTGCCCGCGCAGGACGCGGATGCAGGGGCGGCCGGCTGTGACACCTGCCACGGGGCGGGTGGCGGGCTCGGCTTCACCACCGGACTGGCCGCGAGCGCGCCGGCGGGCGCGGTGGTCGACGCCTCGGCACCGGTCGACCAGAGCCGGCTCACCGGCGGGGAGCGCCAGGGGGAGGCTCTGTTCACCGATCTCGCGCACCGGTTCGTGGTTCGGATGCCGCTGGCCGCCGTCGCTGGGCGCGGCGGGGAGGCCGCGGTCCGGGACGTGATCGACGCCCAGCAGCCCGCCCACACCACCTACACCCTGTGTCTGTTCGAACCCCAGGCTCGTGTCGGAATCCAGTCGCAAGTCGGGGTCGATCTGATCGTGGGCGCACCGTCCTCGCTTCGGCTGGACACACAGTCACCGTCCTCGGGCGCGCTGCTGGCTGGTGTCACCCCGCGCATCGGGGCGGAGCGTGCCCGATGAACCCACCCACGACCCGAGAGCACGAGCGGAGACCAAAGTGACCGGACCCCAGATTCCCGAGAGCCTGTTGCGCACGATGCGCGCGCTCACCCGTAACAACTACTACTACGGCAAACCGCTGGATGCTCGCTCCTTCCAACTCGAGCAGTGCTATGGAACCGAGAGTCGCTGGCTGCGCAATCGACTGACGCTCGGAAAGGGCGTCGTGTGCGGCCTGCGCGTCGTGCCCGGCGCAGACGGCCGGGTGGTGGTGCAGCCAGGGGTCGCCATCGACGGGCTCGGCCGCGAGATCCTCGTCCCGGCACCGGTGGTGGTGGATCCGGCCCAGCCGACAGATCCCACCGGCCGACCCGTCGGGGATCGCCTTGCCGACGGGGAGGTCACAGTCCGGGTCTGCTACGCCGAATGCGCGGCCGAACCGACGGCGGTGTCGGTCTCGGAGTGTGCCGGCGGGGACACCGTCGTCCCCGGCCTGATCGTCGAATCCTTCGTCGTCGTGGTGACGGCAGGCGCCCCGGACGAGCGTCCCCCCGCGCTGAGCGATGCCCAGCGCGAAGCGATCTTCCCAGCGGATCCTGCCGCCGACTTCGACCGCCGGATCGCGGCGGAGCAGGCCCTGGCGGTCACCTGCGAGCCTCCAGCGGAGACGTGCGTCGTGATCGCCACGATCGACCTCGCGACCGGCGCCGTCGATGAGTACACCTACCGTCCCGAGGTGTTCAGCAACACGGTCCTGTTCCAGTTGATCGCGGCGCTCGCCGCGAGGGTGGACGCCTGTTGCGCCGAGCACGAGCCACCGGAACCACCGGTGACGTCCCCGCGAGTGGTCGCCACCGAGCCTGCCAACGCCGAGGAAGCCCCCGCTTCCTGGGCCCGCGAGCCCCTCCTGCGCGTCCGGTTCGATCAGCAGATGTCGGATCAGTCACTCCAGGATCCCGACTCCTGGTTGCGGCTGTGGTGGTTCCAGGACGGTGGGCACGGCCACTTCACCGACCTGCAGCGGCTCAAGGTCGTGTTGGCGGATCCGGGCGATGGTTCCGACCCCTTGTTCAAGGGGGAGGAGGTCGCCGCGGAACGCTTCAAGGTTCTGGTCGAGATGCGGGGGGACTCACCGAACATCGTCGCGGCGGCCACAGGGCTCGAACTCGACCCCGAGTATGCCGGGACGAACCTGACCGTGTACCAGGCGGCACAGGTCTGGGACAGCGATGTGTACACACCGGACGAGGACTTCGTCCAGGCGATCACCGAGGGTCCAGGCACCTTGCCGTCTGGTGACGGCCAGACCGGGGGCGCCTTCTTCACCGGGTTCTTCACCGTTGGCCCGGTCAACTGATGCACGACAGGAGAAGCTGATGACGACGATCACGACGGGTTGCGGCTGCGGCGCCTCCTCTGTGGTGCCGACTGCGGGCCACAGCGGCGCTGCGGGGGAGCGAACGCGGTACTACCCCAGACAGGTAGTGCAAGCCGCGGACCTGACACAGGACCAGGTGTACTTCCGCGAGCGCATGCGGCGGCACAACAGGATGCTGCACGGGTGGGGGATAGTGTGCGGCGTGCGGGTGCGCCTCGGCTCCGAGCCGGGCACGGTGGTGGTTGAGCCGGGGTACGTCATGGGTCCCTTCGGCGATGAGATCACCGTGGACGACGAGGTGGTAGTGGACCTGGCAGCCCAGGACCCCGCCGGAGACGCCGCCTCGGGCTGTGCCGATCCCGACCCATGGTGCGCCGATGTCAAGGTCGCTCGCCCGAGCGGTCGCCCCGTGTATCTGGCGATCGCGTACACCGAGCACGCCTGTCGGCCGGTGACCGTCACGTCGTCCGGATGCGGGTGCGGCTGCGAGCCCGGCGCCTGCGAGTACAGCCGGATCAGGGACTCCTGGCGGATCCGCGTGCTGTCCGAGTTGCCGAGCACTTACCCCGCCCATCTGGTCGGCCCCGGCACCCGCGAGCCGTTCAGTTGTCCGCCGCGGAGCCCGGAGTCGCATTCCGGGTGCGAGTGCCCGCAGTGCAGCCCGTGTCCGACCGAACCGTGGGTCATACTCGCCGACATCGTCCTGGACGGCGCCACGGTCAAGTCGTTGGACTGCGATTCGCACCGGCGCTACGTCGCGTCGTTCCGGAACTTCTTCTACACATGCGGTGAAAGGTCCTACAAGGTGCAGAGGCTGCGTGACGAAATCGCGCTCAGCGACGCGGCCTTGGGACGGCTCACCCGCGTGGACAACCTCGAGGACGCCGTCGGCGGACTCAAGCTGGCCGACCTGCAGCCGGAACGGGGAATCGGCGCCGGGCTGCGGGAGCGGGTAGCCGGCATCTCAGTCGCCGAAGCGCGCAGTCAGTCTCGCGCCGAGTTCATCGCGCGTGTGACAACAGGTGTTCACGGCGCGGCGGCCGAATCCCTGGTCGACTCGGCGGGCGAGTTGTGGGACAAGTCGGCCCGTCTGTGGCGGATCGTGCGGGAGTGAGGCACACCGCCTGTGACAAGACGTGTCGTGGTGGTTCTCTGGCGCGGGAGTGACGCAGTCCGCCTGTGACAGAACGTGTCGAGGTGGCCCGCTGGCGTGGCAAAAGGGCGCTACGCGAGGCCACCTCGACACGTTCTGTCACAGGTGGCTCGGCCTCCGTGTTCAGCATCCGGCCGAACAAGGGTGAAAACAGTCGGCGGCCCCGGATAGTGTCACCGCCATGGCTCACAACTACCTGCGCTACCCCGACATCCATGGCGACCTGCTGACTTTCGTCGCCGCCGACGACGTCTGGCTCGCGCCGGTCACGGGTGGCCGCGGGTGGCGGCTGTCGGCCGACCAGGTGCCGGTCGAGAGCCCGTGCTTCTCGCCGACGGGCGAGCATGTGGCCTGGATGTCGACGCGAGACGGTCATCAGGAGGTCTACGTCGCACCGACTGCGGGCGGCGACCAGCGGCGGCTCACCTGGCTGGCATCACCGCGAGCGCTGGTGCTCGGGTGGACGCCGGAGGGCAGGGTCGTCGTCGCCAGTCCGGCAGGCCAGCCGACGCGGCGCGACTGGATCGCCCGCGCGGTGTCCCTGGACGGCGAGGTCGAGGAACTGCCGTATGGGCCGACGTCCGGGCTGGCGTTCCACCCAGCGGGGCATGTGGCACTCGTGACGCCGTACAGCCGCCCGCCCGCCGCGTGGAAGCGGTACCGCGGCGGTACCGCGCCCCGTCTGTGGCTGCAGCGGTCCGGTGCGGAGTGGGAACGGCTGCTGCGCGCCGACACGGCCGGCGTCGCGTCCCCTTCGTGGGTCGGCGACCAGTTGATCTTCGCGAGCGACCGTGCAGCGACCTTCCCCGATCACACCGACGAGCAGGCCAACCTGTGGGCCCTGGACGCACTCGGGTCCGGCGGGCTGCGGCAACTCACCCGCCACACGATCGCCGAGGGTTACGTTCGCGATCCGCGCACCGACGGACACCGGATCGTCTACCACGCCCTGGGCCGGGTCTACGTTCTGGATTCCCTCGACGACGAGCCTCGGCGCATTCCGATCGAACTGGGCGGCAGCCTGCCAACACGAGCGCCTCGCGCGCTCAAACCGACCGAAGCGTTGTCCCAGATCAACCCCAACGAGACCGGTGACGCAAGCGTGCTCGAATGGCGCGGCAAGATCGTCTGGCTGCCGCACCGCGACGGCCCGGCACGCATCCTGGCCGGTGACGCGAGCGTCCGGTATCGGGAGCCACGAATCGTGCCCGGCGCCGAGGCGGTGTTGTGGGTGTCCGACGCCGGCGGCGGGGACCGGCTTGAATACCTTTCGGTGTCCGACCCGGCGGCCGAGCCGCGCGTGGTGGCCTCCGCCGGGCTGGGACGGGTGCTGCACCTGGCGGTCGCCCCGGGCGGGCAGCGCGCGGCGGCGATCACCCACGACGGCCGGGTGCTGGTGTGCGACATCGAGTCCGGGGCTGTCAACGAGGTGGGCACCTCGCCCCACGGCGAAGCCGTCACACCGGCCTGGTCGCCGGACGGGCGGTTCCTGGTGTGGTCGCAGCCGACAGGGCCGGAAGGGTCGCCGCACCAGCTCATGGTGTCGGCAGAAGGCGCCGCCGCCGAATCCCTGACCAGCGGCCGCTTCAACGACTTCGACCCCAACTTCAGCGTCGACGGCTTGTATCTCGCGTTCCTGTCGGCACGTACGTTCGACCCGGCGTATGACGAGCACGTCTTCGACATGGGCTTCAGTGCGGTGGTGCGGCCGTATCTGGCGCCGCTCGACCCGGCCGAGCCCGCGCCGTTCGGCCCCAGCCTGGACGGTTGGCGCATCAGCCAGCCCGACGACAAGGACGCGGACAAACCGTCCGCCAAGGGGGCCGAAGGCCAGGCCGACACGAAACCTGACCTGCCGCCCGGACCGGACCTCGTGGTGGCCGGTTTCGAGGACAGGGCGGTGCCGTTCCCGGTGCCGTCGGCCGAGTACGCCGACCTGCAGCCCGCCAAGGACGGGTTCGTATGGGTGCGTGAGTCGCCCGAGCGGGGCGAGCTGGGAACCGCCCGGGCCGGGGCCGGAGAGAAGACGCCCAATGTGGTCGAGTTCTACAGCTTCCCGAAACGTGCTTGCGAAGTGGTCGTGGACAAGGTGTCCGAAGTGGCAGTCAGCCAGGACGGACGCCTGATGGTCGTACGCGCCGAAGATGCGGTGACCGTTGTGCCCACCGATCAGAGGGTGTCCGAGGACGCCGAGAAGGTGGAGGTCGATCTGTCACGCCTGCGGCTCACCGTCGATCCGCGGGCAGAGTGGCGGCAGATGTTCGCCGAGAACCACCGCCTGATGGCCCAGCACTATTGGCGCGCGGACATGAACGGCGTCGACTGGGACGCGGTGGGCCAGCGCTACCGCGCGATCGTCGACCGGTTGGCGAGTCATGACGATCTGGTCGACCTCCTGTGGGAGACGGTGGGCGAGCTCAACTCGTCCCACGCCTACATCATGCCGCCGCAGCCGGCGGGCGATCAGAGCCGAAAGCTCGGACTGTTGGGCGCCGACTTCAGCAAGATCGACGACGGATGGCGCATCGACCGCATCCTCATGGGGGAGTCGAGCGACCCCGATGCCAGGTCCCCGCTCCGTGGCCCGGGCGTCGCGGTAGCCGAGGGGGACGTGTTGATCGCAGTCGACGGCGTGCCGATCGACAGCCGCGGGCCGAACGCCCTGCTCGAAGGGGCCGTCGACAAACCCGTCGCCCTCACCGTGCGATCGGGCGGCACCGTGCGGCGCACAGTCGTCTTGCCCGTCGCGTCCGAGACGCCCCTGCGCTACCAGGAGTGGGTTAAGGGCCGCATCGACTACGTCCGGGAGCATTCGGACGGGCGGCTGGGGTACGTACACATCCCCGACATGGTGGCCAGCGGTTGGGCCCAGTTGCACCGCAACCTGCGCGCCGCGACGGCGGCAGAGGGTCTCGTGGTGGACGTCCGCGGCAACTCCGGCGGCCACACGAGCGAACTCGTCCTCGACCGGTTGGTGAAGCGGGTTCTGGGCTGGGACTTGAGCCGCCACATGTCCCCGACTCCCTACCCCAACATGGCGCGCCGGGGTCCGGTGGTGTTCATCACGAACGAGCATGCAGGCTCGGACGGCGACATCATCAGCGCGGCCGTACAGGAGTTGGCGCTCGGTCCGGTGATCGGCGTCCGCTCGTGGGGAGGAGTCATCGGCATCGACGGGCGCTTCGACCTGGTGGACGGCACGGTGGTCACCCAGCCGCGGTACTCGTTCTGGTTCAACTCGTCCGGGTGGGACGTCGAGAACTGGGGGGTGGAACCGGACATCGTCGTCGAGCACAGCCCGGCCGACTACGGCAGCGCCGACCATCAACTCGACCGGGCGATCGCCGAGGCGCTCGACCGGCTCTCGCGAACACCCGCCAGCGTCCCGCCGCCCTTGCCCGAACCCCGCACGACCCGGCGGCACAGTGCGCGCCCGATGCCCGACGCAGAACGTCAATAGGCTCGGACTCGGTTCGACTCGTAGGATCTGGGCGCGTACACTTACGGACTTGGTGGCACTGTCCACAAGGTTGCTGCGCGCCTGCGGCTCCTTCGATGTCACCGGACGGCAATAGCTCAACTGGCAGAGCAGCGGTCTCCAAAACCGCAGGTTGGGGGTTCGAGTCCCTCTTGCCGTGCTGCAGGCCCCGGGCCTGCTTCGAGAACCAGACCCGAAGGACCAGCGCGTGGCCGATAAGAACGAGACCGATTCAGTCGAGTCGGACCCGACGGCTGCCATCCCACCGGAGGGCGACGTCTCACCAGACCTCCCGGGCGAACTGCTCGGCGAGGACCTGGCCGACCCGGGAACCTACGAAATCGACCCGTCCGAGGACGAGGCGGAAGAACTGGAACCCCAGACACCCGATGAGGTGTCCAGCCAGATCGCAGACCTCGACTTCGAAATCGACGACACCGAGCAACTCGACGAGGCTGAATCGGTAGCAGCGAAGGCCAAGTCGTCCCGACCGGTACGCAAGCCGCGTTCCGAGGTGGCTGCGGCCACGGCAACAGCCGTTCAGGCCGAGACTTCCGGGTTGGGCAGCAAGCGTCCCACTCGCAGGCAACCGGCTGCTACGGCCAAGCCTGCCAAGAAGTCCGACGCGAAATCGCGCAAGCGGGCTGTCCCCAAACGCACCACGCCGTCCCAGTTCGCACGCGAGTCGGTGGGCGAACTCAAGAAGGTCGTGTGGCCCACGATGTCGCAGTTGCGGCAGTTCTTCATCGTGGTGCTCATCTTCGTGCTCTTCATCATCGCTTTCGTTGGCCTGTTGGACCTCGGGTTCGGCGCCGGCATGCTGTGGCTGTTCGGCCGGCAGTCCTAGGAGGAATGCAACATGACCGATAACGACTTCACACTGACACCGGGCAACCCCGACTTCGAGATCGACCTCGGCGCCGGTCCCAACGAGAGCGACGCCCTGGACGATTTCACCGTCGACCTGGACTTCGAGCCAGAACCCACCGAGGACGACCTCGAAGTGGACCTCGGCGACGAGGAGGCGGACGCCGCTGACGCGCAAGTCGTCGAGAAGTTGCGTGAGCGGCTCCGCGGGGATTTCGGCGACTGGTACGTCGTCCACACCTACTCCGGCATGGAGAATCGGGTGAAGCAGAACCTCGACAGCCGGATCCGTGCACTGGGCATGGAGGAGTACATCTTCGAGACGGTCGTCCCGACCGAAGAGGTGCAGGAGATTCGCAACGGGGCAAAGCGCACCGTCACGCGAACCGTCCTTCCTGGCTACGTCCTGGTGCGGATGGAGATGACGGACGAATCCTGGGCTGCCGTGAGGCACACGCCCTCAGTAACGGGCTTTGTAGCGCACGCGAGCGAGCCCGTCCCGTTGGACCTCGAAGAGGTCGTCAAGATGCTTGCGCCGGCGGCGCTGGCGAAGGCTGCGGCGGAGTCCGCGGATCGCCCGACCCGCAAGCGCAAGGTGGAAGTCGCCGACTTCAAGGAAGGCGATTCCGTCATGGTGGTCGATGGCCCGTTCACCGGTGTCCATGCGACGATCACCGAGATCAATGCGAACAGCCAACGCCTGAAGGCGCTGGTGGAGTTCATGGGCCGGGAGACCCCCGTCGACCTGACCTTCCGCCAGATCCAGAAGGTCTAGGCGGCGCATCGGCCGCTTGCGGCCACCAGGAAACCGACGGGCTCGCCCGTCACGAACAGCAAGGACCCAACCATGCCTCCCAAGAAGAAGGTCGCGGCGCTCGTCAAGGTTGCCTTGAACGCGGGCGCGGCTACCCCCGCACCGCCGGTCGGTACTGCTCTCGGCCCGCACGGCGTCAACATCATGGAGTTCTGCAAGGCGTACAACTCCCGTACCGAAGCCATGCGCGGCAACATCATTCCGGTCGAGATCACCATTTACGAGGACCGGTCGTTCACCTTCATCACGAAGACCCCGCCCGCAGCTGAGCTCATCAAGAAGGCCGCCGGGTTGTCCAAGGGCTCCGCGAATCCCAAGGAGAAGGTCGGCAAGATCACGTCCGACCAGGTGCGCGAGATCGCCAAGACGAAACTCCCTGACTTGAACGCGAACGACGTCGAGGCGGCGATGAAGATCGTTGCCGGCACCGCGCGTTCCATGGGTGTCACAGTCGAGAACTGACACTCCCTCACTCACGTGGGAGGGCCCGGCGCGGCCCGCACCACACCTGGTTGCGGTCAACCCGCAGAAAGAAGGAACCAGAAATGAAGCGCAGCAAGGCATACCGGGCAGCGGCGGAGAACCGCGATCCCGATCAGCTCTACTCTCCGACGGCCGCTTTGGGCTTGGTCAAGCAGAACGCCTCCGCGAAGTTCGACGAGACCGTCGAGGTTGCCATCCGGCTGGGTGTCGACCCCCGCAAGGCCGACCAGATGGTGCGTGGCACCGTTAACCTTCCGCACGGCACGGGCAAGACGGCACGGGTCCTCGTCTTTGCCACCGGCGAGAAGGCGGACGCCGCACGCGAGGCGGGCGCGGACGAGGTCGGCTCCGACGAGTTGATCGAGAAGATCACCGGTGGATACCTCGATTTCGACGCGGTCGTTGCCACGCCCGACATGATGGGCAAGGTCGGACGCCTGGGACGAGTCCTCGGCCCCCGCGGTCTCATGCCGAACCCCAAGACCGGCACGGTCACCATGGACGTCGCCAAGGCCGTCACCGACATCAAGGGCGGCAAGATCGAGTTTCGCGTCGACCGGCACGCGAACTTGTGCTTCATCGTGGGCAAGGCATCCTTCGAGACCGCGCAACTGAGCGACAACTACTGGGCAGCGCTCGAGGAGATCCTGCGCCTGAAGCCGTCAGCGGCCAAGGGCAAGTACGTCAGGAAGATCACAGTCTCCTCGACGATGAGTCCGGGAGTGAGCGTCGATCCCGGCCAACTCAAGCGCACGGCCGAGTGACATAGGACAGCGCAGAAGAGCCCCGCACAAGTGAGTGCGGGGCTCTTCTCTTGGGGGGGTTGGCCAAGGTCCGGGTTCAGTAGGGGGGCCGGACGACTGCGGTGATGCTCATCGAGTACAGCCGCACCTTGGCGACAGGACGGCTATAGGTGGAGGCGTGGATGATGTAGCCCTTGCCGACGTAGATGCCGACATGCCCACCGCCGCGGTAGATGACGATGTCTCCGGGGCTGATGGATCGCAGGGAAACCCTCCGCAGATTGCTCCACTGGCTGTAGGAGGTGCGGGGGATCGCGCGCCCGGCGTACCGCCAAGACCCGTAGGTCAGGCCCGAGCAGTCCCATGCGTTGGGCCCGGTTGCGCCCCAACCGTAGCGGTCACCGAGTTGGGCGTAGGCGAAGTTGACGGCGTTCTGCGGCCGCGTGAACGGCGTCACACGGGGGGTGGCCGGCACAGCCGCGGGAAGTGGGGCGCCCGGCAGGGCGGCCGCGGTCGCGTCAACCTGAGGCGCAGGGGCAGCGACGGCGCTCGGAGCGAGTGCCAAAGATCCGGCGCCCAGTGCGAGGGAGGACACAGCCACCGCCGCGAGGCGCTTGAAGTTCTTCATGGTTCTCCTTCTGTCGGACACCCCAACGATAAATCTGAGAGTTCGCTAAGTCAATCTCAGAATCCGCTCAGTGATTTGGAGTTGCCCGGTCAGATAGGTGCTGATGGACGTGCCGGGGGTGCTTCGGGGGGTCGGCAAGCGTGCTGATCAGCACGATTTGGAAGCATTCGGCAGGAGGCCGTAAAGTACACAGAGCCGAAGACCGCCGGTGGGGTGGGGCAGCCGTCCTTCCCCCGAAGTATCGCTAGATGCCCGCGCAGGCGACAAGTTAAGCACTCAGCTCAACGGTCCGTCGCTCGCGTGCGCACGGGCCTTTTTCGTACCCGGACGCGGCACATGAGAGAAGTGGGAAGGAGACCCATGGCGAGGCCCGACAAGGCCGTAACCGTCGCGGAGCTGTCGAGTCAGCTCGAAAGCTCAGCGGCCGTAGTGCTGACCGAGTACCGCGGACTCACCGTCAAGGACCTGAAGGCAGTCCGCCAGGCCCTCGGTGGGAACGCCACCTACACCGTCGCAAAGAACACGCTGGCAGCGCGAGCCGCTAAGAACGCCGGCATCGAAGGGCTGGACGAGCAACTCACCGGCCCGACTGCGATCGCCTTCATCACCGGTGACATTGCCACCGTGGCGAAGAGCTTGCGTGATTTCGCGAAGACGAATCCGCACCTGGTCATCAAGGGCGGAATCCTCGGAGGCCAGGTTCTTGATGCCGCCAGGGTCAAGAAGTTGGCCGACCTCGAATCGCGCGAGGTTCTCCTCGCGAAGTTGGCCGGCGCGATGAAGGGCACCCTTCAGCAGGCCGTTTCGTTGTTCGCTGCTCCTCTGGGGCAGGCAGCGCGTGCCTTCGGGGCTTTGGAAGCGAAGGCGCAAGAGGATCCCTCCGTCATCGGTGGCGCTGGTGCGCCGGCCGCTGACCAGAAGCAAGCCGAGGCGGCGCCCGCTGCCGAGGAACCCGCGGCGCCCGAGGCGGCCGCAGACACCGACGCGGCTGCGGCTGCAACCGAAGAATAGGGAAGGACGCCACCAATGGCTAAGTTGACTACTGAAGAACTCCTTGACGCATTCAAGGAGATGACCCTGATCGAACTCAGCGAGTTCGTCAAGCAGTTCGAAGATACCTTCGGCGTTACCGCTGCCGCCCCCGTGGCTGTGGCTGCCGCGGCGGCACCCGCAGCAGAAGAGGCTGAGGTCGAAGAGGAATCCAATGAGGTGGACGTCATCCTCGAGGCCGCCGGCGACAAGAAGTTGCAGGTCATCAAGGAGGTCCGCGCGCTGACCAGCCTCGGGCTGAAGGAAGCCAAGGACCTCGTCGACGGTGCCCCCAAGCCGGTGCTGGAGAAGGTCACGCGCGACGTGGCCGCCAAGGCGAAGGAGGCCCTGGAGGCCGCCGGCGCCAGCGTTGCGGTCAAGTAACGCACGTCCCGCGCACAACATTCAGCGGCGAGCCCCGGAGGGGGCTCGCCGCTGGTCTTTTGTGGGGGTGGGCTAGCAGGGGGGTGGGTAGACTGCGTCTGCTTAGAGGAACTCGTAAATCACGCCTTCGACTTGACCGGCGACGTTACCGGCGAGTCGGGGGTGAAGGTGCTTGAGTTCGGATTGGCTCGGAAAGGCCAGTCGCCCTGACCTGCAGCCTGATGAGTGGCGGCTCCAAGGCCCACCGCCCCCAGGCTCAGTGCAATCATGGTCGCGACGCTGACGATCACGCGCCGGACACGTCTGATCCGCATGCTTTCCCCCTGGCTTGCTTGAGACACTAATGGTGACTGGAAAGCTACTTGGGGCTTGACTGTACTGTCAAGTCTTGACAAGACTATCCGGGAGGCCACGATGAGGCAGGGTTCGCTCCCGAATTGCGCCAGGTTGGCCGTGCTCGAAGGAAAGGGGGTCTGAACGTGGCGAGCCCCCAGCGCCTCCCTACCGCCGGACCAGCAATCGAGCCTCTCACCCCGAAGTTCGGCGTACGCCTGCGGCAACTGCGGCGGGCCCGCGGCCTTTCGCAGGCCCAACTCGGTGGTGCCCGGTTCAGCGGCTCTTACATAAGTCACCTCGAGAGTGGACGTCGTGCGCCCACCGATGAGGTCACGACGTTCTTGTCGGATCGGCTAGGTGTTTCGCCCGCAGAACTTGGCCTCGGAGAGCTCCAGACGGGCACGCTCACACAGCACCGGCAAACCCCGGCGGATGTCACCGCGCTCGAGCATCTGCTTGCCGCCGAACGAGCCTGGCATGACCAGGAGTGGCGGCTGGCTTCGCGAGCAGCAGGGCGCGCTGCCGCCGTGGCCGCGGCCGCCAACAACGGGATCCGATTCTGGGAAGCAAGGTTCGTGCTGGCACAGGCGCAACTGGCTGACGGAGAGTACGAGGCCGTGTGCGCCGTCGCGCGTGAGTTGGTGGAGGACCCGTTGTCCGCCACGTCGCACGCGCTGAAAACGCAAGCACTCTCGTTGTTGAGTGTCGCTTCCCGGGCCGCGGGCCGTCTGACGGAGGCGATCAGTTGGGCAGCCAGGGCCGTGGAGGCGTCCCATGACACCTCGCCGATGCTGCAGGCGGAAGCAGCGATGGCTCTTATCAGTGCCCGATCCGAGACGGGGGACAAGGGCCCCGAGCTGACCCGATTGTGCGCCTGGCTAGAGGAAATCGGACAAGAGATCGAGTCCGGGTACGCGCGCGGTCTGATTGCGTGGGCGCTGGGCACCGCTGCGTTCCGCGCAAACGACGTCACGGCGGGCATCGCCAAGCATGAGGAGGCGCTGAAACACATCAAACCGCAGCGCGACCTGCGCATGTGGGCCCGTCTTCACAAGTCGATCGCCAACCGGCGGCTCGAAGCCGGAGTTCAGGAGGGGGTCGACGAGAGCATCGCACTGGCTCGGGAGGGCCTGCGGCTTGCCGGCAACGCGTCCGACCTGCTCGAACTGCATCTGGTCGAGGCGAAGCTGGCCATGGCGAGGGGGCACTTCGGCGTCGCCGAGCAGTTGGTCAAACACTGCCTGGAAGACGATGTGCTGCAACTCACCGATCACCTGGCCGGCGAGGCCGAGGCACTGCACGGTGATGTGTGCGCAGCCCTGGGCCGACACGAGGCGGCGGTGGCGGCTTGGGCGCGTTCAGCTAAGTGCTTCGAGGCTGCGGGTGCGTTCGCCGCGGCGAGCGCCTCGTGGCACAAAACCAACGCTCCCCGGCAAAGTATTTAGGACGATGAGATCAAAATGTCAAAGAACTTGACAGAGCGTGACGCCATTTGATTAGATCTTCCTGTCGGCGCGCACCCCCCCGAAGCGCTCTGGCAGGAACCCTGATGAGTCGGTGTTTGCGTGGCCACCCCCGAGGGCTACGCAAGCACCGACTATCAAATTGCGGCCCTGAGACACGCGACATGTGGGGGTTGAACTCCCTCGATTCCGCCCGTAGCCTGGTCGTCTGCCGAACTAGGCCTCGTTGTCGGATACGGCTTGCCAATCTGCCAACGGATGGCTAGCATTATGGTTTGCCCCTGAGCTGTCCTTGCCCGTGACTTGACACGGGTGCTTCAGCCTGCAAAGAACCGGCCCGCCGGGATTCTGGAAGGACCATATTTTGGCCGTCTCGCGCACTGCGTCGAAGAACACCAATGTCATATCCTCCAGTGGTCGCATCTCGTTCGCGAAGGTGCACGAACCTCTGGAAGTTCCAAACCTCCTTGATCTCCAGGTCGACTCGTTCGACTGGGTCATCGGGAGCGAAGCCTGGCGCGTCGGGGTCGAAGAGGCCCTCGCTGCCGGCCGCACCGATATCAATACCAAGTCCGGGCTCGAAGAGATCTTCGAAGAGATCTCTCCCATTGAGGACTTCTCCCAGACGATGTCCCTTTCCTTCCGGGACCACAGGTTCGAAGATCCGAAGTACACCGTCGAGGAGTGCAAGGACCGAGACGTCACGTACTCGGCCCCGCTGTTCGTCACCGCTGAGTTCACCAACAACGACACGGGTGAGATCAAGAGCCAGACCGTCTACATGGGCGAGTTCCCGCTCATGACTGACAAGGGCACGTTCATCATCAACGGCACCGAGCGGGTTGTTGTCAGCCAGCTCGTCCGCTCTCCGGGCGTGTACTTCGAGCAGACTGCCGACAAGACGTCCGACAAGGACATCTTCACCTGCAAGATGATCCCGAGCAGGGGCGCGTGGCTGGAGTTCGAGATCGACAAGCGCGACATGGTAGGCGTCCGTGTCGACCGGAAGCGCAAGCAGAACGTGACCGTCCTGCTCAAGGCGCTCGGGTGGACGAACGAACAGATCCTGTCCGAGTTCGCCGACTCCGAAGCGATGCGTTTGACGCTCGAGAAGGACCACACCGCCAACACCGACGAGGCTCTGCTCGATATCTATCGCAAGCTTCGCCCCGGAGAACCGCCGACGCGCGAGGCTGCCCAGCAGATGCTGGACAACTACTACTTCAACCCGAAGCGTTACGACCTGGCCAAGGTCGGCCGGTACAAGTTGAACAAGAAACTCGGCCTGTCGGAGCCTTTCGATCACCAGGTGCTGACCGTCGACGACATCGTCGCCGCGATCAAGTACGTCGTCGCCCTGCATGAGGGCGCCAAGACGATGCCCGGTGGGGTCATCGTCGAGACAGATGACATCGATCACTTCGGCAACCGGCGCCTCCGCACGGTCGGTGAATTGATCCAGAACCAACTGCGCACCGGTCTGGGCCGCATGGAGCGCGTCGTCCGCGACCGCATGACCACCCAGGACATCGAGGCAATCACTCCTCAAACCCTTATCAACATCCGTCCCGTCGTGGCGGCGTTGAAGGAGTTCTTCGGCACCTCGCAGTTGTCTCAGTTCATGGACCAGACGAACCCGGTGGCCGGCCTCACCCACAAGCGCCGCCTGTCGGCGCTCGGCCCGGGCGGCCTGTCCCGGGACCGCGCCGGCATGGAGGTGCGCGACGTCCACCCGTCCCACTACGGCCGCATGTGCCCCATCGAAACCCCCGAAGGTCCGAACATCGGCCTCATCGGCTCGCTGGCGTCGTTCGCGCGTGTGAACGCGTTCGGGTTCATCGAGACGCCGTACCGCAAGGTCGAGAACGGCTACATCACCGACCAGATCGAGTACCTGACCGCCGACGAGGAGGATCGGTACGTCATCGCGCAGGCCAACGCGGCCTTGGACGAGACGGGTCGCTTCACCGAGGACCGCGTGCTGGTGCGTGTCAAGCACGGGGACGCCGAAGAGGTGGCTGCTGCCGACGTCGAATACATGGACGTCTCGCCGCGGCAGATGGTGTCCGTCGCGACCGCGCTGATTCCGTTCCTCGAGCACGATGACGCCTCGCGCGCACTGATGGGTGCGAACATGCAGAGGCAGGCGGTGCCGCTGATCCGCAACGAGGCGCCGCTCGTCGGCACCGGCATGGAGTACCGCGGTGCGGTCGACGCCGGTGACGTGACTCTGGCGGCGCAGGGCGGGGTCGTTACGTCGGTGTCCGCGGACATCATCGACATCGCCAATGACGACGGCACCTACCAGTCGCACCGGCTCAGCAAGTTCCGCCGCTCCAACCAGGCGACCTGCATCAACCAGCGGCCCCTGGTGGCTGCCGGTGAACGCGTCGAGGCCGGCCAGCCCCTGGCCGACGGCGCCTGCACCGACCACGGCGAGATGGCGCTCGGCTGCAACCTGCTCGTGGCATTCATGCCGTGGGAGGGCCACAACTACGAGGACGCCATCATCATCAGCCAGCGCCTCGTCCAGGACGACGTGCTCACGTCGATCCACATCGAGGAACACGAGGTGGACGCCCGCGACACCAAACTGGGCCCCGAAGAGATCACCCGCGACATCCCCAACATCGGCGAGGACATGCTCGCCGATCTCGACGATCGCGGAATCATCCGGGTCGGCGCCGAGGTGGGCACCGGCGACATCCTGGTCGGGAAGGTGACCCCCAAGGGTGAGACCGAACTCACCCCAGAGGAGCGCCTGCTGCGTGCGATCTTCGGTGAGAAGGCGCGCGAGGTGCGCGACACGTCCATGAAGGTGCCTCACGGCGAGACCGGCACGGTCATCGGCGTCCGCGTCTTCGACCGCGACGAGGGTGACGAACTGCCTCCGGGCGTGAATCAGTTGGTCCGCGTCTACGTGGCTCAAAAGCGCAAGATCTCCGACGGCGACAAGCTCGCCGGCCGCCACGGAAACAAGGGCGTCATCGCGAAGATCCTGCCGCAGGAGGACATGCCGTTCCTCGAAGACGGCACCCCTGTGGACATCGTCCTCAACCCGCTGGGTGTCCCGTCCCGGATGAACGTGGGGCAGGTGCTCGAGACGCATCTCGGCTGGGTCGCGAAGGCCGGTTGGGACATCACGGGCGTCGAAGAGCCGTGGGCCGAGCGGCTGCGCGAGGTCGGACTCGAACAGGTGGAGCCGGGTTCGCGCCTTGCCACACCGGTGTTCGACGGTGCCAACGAGGACGAGATCGGAGGGCTGCTGCAGCACGGGCTGCCGCAGCGTGACGGTCTCAAGTTGGTGGACGCCGGTGGCAAGGCCACGCTGTTCGACGGGCGTTCCGGCGAGCCGTTCCCGCAGCGGGTCGGTGTCGGCTACATCTACATGCTGAAGCTGCACCACCTTGTGGACGACAAGATCCACGCCCGCTCGACCGGCCCGTACTCGATGATCACCCAGCAGCCGCTCGGTGGTAAGGCCCAGTTCGGCGGCCAGCGCTTCGGCGAGATGGAAGTGTGGGCCCTGGAGGCGTACGGAGCGGCGTGGGCGCTGCAGGAGTTGCTGACGATCAAGTCCGACGACGTTCCGGGCCGCGTGAAGGTCTATGAGGCGATTGTGAAGGGCGAGAACATTCCCGAACCCGGCATCCCCGAGTCGTTCAAGGTTCTCGTCAAGGAGATGAAGTCCTTGTGCCTGAACGTCGAGGTGCTTTCGAGCGACGGCCAGGTGGTCGAGTTGCGCGACTCGGAGGAGGACTTCCGGTCGGCTGAGGAATTCGGTATCGACCTGTCCCGGCGTCCGGGGTCGGATTCGTTCCCCGCGGTAGATGAAGTCTGAGTCTGGCTCAGTCAACCCGACCCCGAACCACACCCATTCCTACCTGCGTAGGAGAAAGTGATAAAACGTGCTGGACGTCAACTTCTACGACGAGCTGCGCATTGGCCTCGCCACCGCCGACCAGATCCGCGAATGGTCGCACGGTGAGGTGAAGAAGCCCGAGACAATCAACTACCGCACGCTGAAGCCCGAGCGTGACGGCCTGTTCTGCGAGAAGATCTTCGGCCCCACTCGGGACTGGGAGTGCAACTGCGGCAAGTACAAGCGCGTGCGTTTCAAGGGCATCATCTGCGAGCGCTGCGGCGTCGAGGTGACGCGGTCGAACGTCCGGCGTGAGCGCATGGGTCACATCGAACTCGCCGCGCCCGTGACGCACATCTGGTACTTCAAGGGCGTGCCGTCCCGGTTGGGTTACCTGCTCGACATCGCCCCCAAGGATCTCGAGAAGGTCATCTACTTCGCCGCCTACATGATCACGGCCGTGGACGAAGAGGCACGCCATCGCGATCTGCCCAGCCTCGAGGCGAAGATCGACGTCGAACGCAAACAGCGGGAGCGACGCCGAGACGCCGAGATCGAGACCCGGATGCAGAAGCTGGAAGAGGATCTCGCCCAGCTCGAGGAAGAGGGCGTCCGCGCCGACATCAAGAAGAAGGTGCGTGATGGCGCCGAGCGGGAGGTCAAGCTCCTGCGCGACCGCGCGAAACGAGAACTCGATCGACTCGATGCGGTGTGGGACCGGTTCAAGAGCCTCAAGGTGCAAGACCTGGAGGGCGACGAGATTCTCTACCGCGAGATGAAGAGCCGCTTCGGCAAGTACTTCGAAGGGTTCATGGGCGCAGAGGCGATCAAGAACCGCCTTGCCACCTTCGACCTCGCCGCCGAGGCCGAATCGCTGAAGGAGACCATTCAGGTCGGCAAGGGGCAGCGGAAGACCCGCGCCCTGAAGCGGCTGAAGGTGGTCGCCGCGTTCCTGCACACCACCAACTCGGCGTCCGGCATGGTGCTTGACGCCGTCCCGGTCATTCCGCCCGACCTGCGCCCGATGGTGCAGTTGGACGGCGGACGGTTCGCCACCAGCGACCTCAACGACCTGTACCGCCGGGTCATCAACCGCAACAACCGCCTCAAGCGGCTGCTTGATCTGGGCGCGCCCGAGATCATCGTCAACAACGAGAAGCGGATGCTGCAGGAGGCTGTGGACTCGCTGTTCGACAACGGGCGCCGTGGTCGTCCGGTCACCGGCCCGGGCAACCGGCCGCTGAAGTCGATCTCCGACATGCTCAAGGGCAAGCAGGGCCGGTTCCGTCAGAACCTGCTCGGTAAGCGCGTCGACTACTCAGGCCGCTCGGTCATCGTCGTCGGCCCGCAGCTCAAGCTGCACCAGTGCGGATTGCCGAAGGCGATGGCCCTCGAGTTGTTCAAGCCGTTCGTGATGAAGCGGTTGGACGACTTGAACCATGCCCAGAACATCAAGTCCGCCAAGCGCATGGTCGAGCGGCAGCGTCCGGTCGTGTGGGACGTCCTGGAAGAGGTGATCGCCGAGCATCCGGTGCTGCTGAACCGTGCGCCGACGCTGCACCGCCTCGGCATCCAGGCCTTCGAGCCGCAGCTGATCGAGGGCAAGGCGATTCAGATCCACCCGCTGGTGTGCACGGCGTTCAACGCCGACTTCGACGGTGACCAGATGGCCGTCCATCTGCCGCTGTCCGCGGAGGCGCAGGCGGAGGCCCGCATCCTCATGCTGTCGACCAACAACATCCTGAAGCCGGCCGACGGGCGTCCGGTGACCATGCCCACCCAGGACATGATCATCGGCCACTACTTCTTGACGCTGATCAAGCAGGGGCTCCCAGGGGAGGGGCGCATCTTCTCGAGCTTGGCCGAGGCGCAGATGGCCTACGACGCGGGTGAACTCGGAACGGGCGCGCTGTGCCGCATCCGCTTCACCGACATCGTCCCGCCGGCCGGTCACCAACTGCGTCCCGACGGTTCGATCGTGCTGGAGACCACTCTCGGGCGCGCCCTGTTCAACGAGACGCTGCCCGCCGACTACCCGTACGTCAACGGCGAGGTGGGCAAGAAGAAACTCGGCGCGATCGTCAACGACCTTGCTGAGCGGTACCCGAAGAGTCAAGTGGCCGCCACCCTGGACAGGCTGAAGGACGTCGGGTTCCATTGGGCCACTAGGTCGGGCGTGACGGTGTCGATCTCCGACGTGCTGACGCCGGCGTCGAAGCCTGAGATCCTCGCCGGCTACGACGCCAAGGCCACCAAGATCGACAAGTTGTACGAGCGGGGCCAGGTCACCGAGGAGGAGCGCCGTCAGGAACTCATCCAGATCTGGACCGATGCGACCAACGAGTTGTCCGCGGCGATGGAGGCCAACTTCACCAAGGACAACCCGATCTACATGATGGTCCACTCGGGTGCCCGCGGAAACATGGTGCAGATGCGCCAGATCGCCGCTATGCGTGGCCTGGTGGCCAACCCGAAGGGCGAGATCATCGCCCGGCCCATCAAGTCGAACTTCCGCGAGGGCCTGTCCGTGCTCGAGTACTTCATCTCGACCCACGGTGGCCGCAAGGGGCAGGCCGACACCGCTCTGCGGACCGCCGACTCGGGCTACCTGACCCGGCGCCTGGTCGACGTGTCGCAGGACGTCATCATCCGCGAGGAGGACTGCGGCACTGAACGCGGCCTGGCCAAGACCATCGCGGTCGAGGAGGGCGGCAAGCTCGTCGCCATCGACAACAACGAGACGTCCGTGTACGCGCGGACCCTCGCGGCCGATGTCGCCGACGCCAACGGTGAGGTGCTGTTGCCGGCAGGTGTCGATCTCGGTGACGTCAACATCAAGATGCTGATCAAGTCGGGCGTGACCGAGGTGAAGGTGCGGTCGGTGCTGACCTGTGAGTCGGCACTCGGCACGTGCGCCCTGTGCTACGGCCGGTCGCTTGCTACGGGCAAACTCGTCGACGTCGGCGAGGCGGTCGGCATCGTCGCGGCGCAGTCCATCGGCGAGCCCGGCACCCAGTTGACGATGCGCACTTTCCACACCGGTGGTGTGGCCGGTGACGACATCACGCAGGGTCTGCCGCGCGTCGTGGAGTTGTTCGAGGCACGCCAGCCCAAGGGCAAGGCCCCGATCGCCGAGGCCAGCGGGCGAGTCAAGATCGAGGACTCCGACCGCAGCCGCAAGCTCATCATCGTCCGGGATGACGGTGAGGAGGACGTGGAGTATCCGGTCGGACGCCGGGCGCGCCTGCACGTCGAGGACGGCGAGCACGTAGAGGTGGGCCAGCAACTGCAGGCCGGCACCCCCGACCCTCAGGACGTGTTGCGCGTCAGGGGTGTCCGGAAGGTGCAGGAGCACCTCGTCGACGAAGTGCAGTTGGTGTACCGCACCCAAGGTGCGCCCATCCACGACAAGCACATCGAGATCATCATCCGGCAGATGCTGAAGCGGGTGACCGTGATCGAGTCGGGCGACTCGACCATGCTGCCCGGCGAACTCGTCGAACGGCGCTCGTACGAGGCGCAGAACCGGCAGATCGTCACCGAGGGCGGCACCCCCGCTCAGGGCCGGCCGGTGCTCATGGGCATCACGAAGGCGTCCCTCGCGACGGAGTCCTGGTTGTCGGCCGCCTCCTTCCAGGAGACGACGAAGGTGCTCACCGACGCCGCAATCCAAGCCAAGTCCGACACCCTCCTCGGTCTGAAGGAGAACGTCATCCTTGGCAAGCTGATCCCCGCCGGCACCGGCCTCGACCGGTACCGCAACATCCGGGTCGAGCCGACCCCGGAGGCGCGGGCGGCTGCGTTCTCGCTCAACTACGACCCGTACGACTACGACTTCGGGTCCGGGTCGGGCGCGGTTGTTCCGCTGGACGAGTTCGATATCGGCGATCTCCGCTGATCACACGACGAAGGAGCCGGTCCCCAAGGGGCCGGCTCCTTCGTCGTGCTGGGGGTTGTGGGCTTCCCTCGGCCCTCGGGTCGCTCCTGTTCATCGCTGCCGCGGGCGTTAGGTCACGGTTGCGGGCGGTGGGACGTCAGCAACCAGCAACTAACGCCCGCGACAGGGCTCAAAGCCCGCGACGGCGCCTCCGTCATGTGTGCGGCCATTGACGCGCGTCGCTGATGAACGTAGGCTGATCGAAAGTTTCGCATTCGACGCATATGCGCACAGATGTTCACTCTGCCCGCACGGTGTCTTCGCATGCGACTTCACGATCAAGGAGGATTCGTGAGTTGGACTATTGATCTTTCGGGACAGGTATCTCTCGTCACAGGAGGAGCAACCGGAATCGGCGCGGCCGCGTGTCGCGGGTACGCCGAAGCAGGCTCTCATGTTGCGATCAACTACTACCCCAGCGACAGGGACCGCGCAGAGTCAGCAAAGCTCGCCAAAGAGCTTGAGGCTCTAGGCGTCGAGACCCTTGGCATTGAGTGCGATGTCACCGATGAGACCGGAGTCGGCAAGATGGTCGATCAGATCATCGACAAGTGGGGTCATATCGACAACGTCTTCAGCAACGCAGGATTGACTATTCCCACCGGACTGATGCACGAGACTGATTACGCAACATTCCAGCAGGTGTACAAGATCGCACTGGACGGCACTTTCCTCGTTCTGCGCGCCTGCCTTCCTCACATGTTGAAGCAAGGTGCGGGCGACATCGTTCTCATGGGGTCGGGCACAGTCCTGAACGGTGGCGGGTCGTCGGTCGCGTACCCCGCAGGCAAGGCGGCTCTCGAGGGCTTGATGGCCGAGATGGTGAACGAGTACGCCCCCAAAGGGATTCGTGTCAATCTCATGAGGCCGATGGTCATCGACACCGCCTTCATGCGGCAGCGCTACACGCCGGAAGGTTGGAACGAATATGTCTCCCATTTGCCGATCAAGCGGGGCGGCACTCCGGAGGACATCGCCAACCTCGTTATCTTCCTGAGCGATCGGGAACGGTCTGGTTACATCGTCGGCGAGGCAATCAACATCGATGGCGGACGTATCTACCACGTCATCTTCAAGTGAATTCCCACCACGTCAAACAGTCATCTTCAGGAGCCACGAAAATGTCAAATAAATACCTCGTCGGTGTTGATCTGGGAACCACTGGCACGAAGTCAGTTGTGTTCGACTTGCAGGGAAAGATCATGGGCGTCGGTTACCTCGACACGCCGACCTACTTCCCTCGTCCCGGTTGGGTTGCCCAAGATGCGCAAGCCGTGATTGATCTGATGTTCGAATCGACAAAGCAAGCAATTGCCAACTCCGGGGTAGATCCCAAGGAGATCATTGGTGTCGGCTTCACCCACATGTGCACTACGTTCGTGCCGGTCGACAAGGACGGCAACTTCCTGCACACGATCCTGCTGTGGAATGACCTCCGTGGCGCCGAGATGTTTGACTTCGTGCGCGATCGCTGGGCCTCCGTCGGAATCACGGAACAGCAGGACTACGAGTTTACGGGCTACCCGCTCAATGGACTCAGCACCTTGCCGAAGGTGTTGTGGTTCAAGAAGAACTACCCGGATCTCTACGACAAGACCTACAAGTTCGTCGGTATGCAAGCCCTCATGACCAAGGCGTACACGGGGGAGGTCTACCTGGACGACAGGCCGGGCATGCCCTACTCCAAGTTGGCCAACGCGTCGACGTTCACTTACGATCCCGAGAGGGCAAAGCTGTATGGGGTCGACCTCGACAAGTACACCGAGAGGGCAGATCCCGGTGAGAAGGCGGGCGTAGTCAGCAAGGAAGCGGCTGCCAAGTCCGGGTTGCTGGAGGGCACCCCAGTGTTCGTAGGGGCTGGAGACCAGAGGGCCGCAGCCGTTGGCGCCGGCGTCGCCAAGGACGGAATGATGTCGATGACCTTCGGCACCGCAGGCGTTCTCCATGCTTACGCGTCTAAATACACCTTCCATCCGAAGGGCCGGATCACGATTCTCGGCCACGCGGGCACCGGCCACTGGCAGGTTGAAGGAAACTCGTCCTCGGGCGCGTCCAGCCTGGGATGGTTTGCGGAGACCTTCGCTCAGTTGGAAAAGGGCTTCGCGTCCTTGATGGGTGAGTCGGTCTTCCCTTACCTCACCGAGATGGCCTCCAAGTCTCCGGTTGGTGCGCGTGGTCTCATTTACACGGCTTGGCTTGCCGGCCAGGACTGCCCGAACTGGGACCCGAACGCCTCTGCGACTCTAACCGGTCTCACGTTCTCGCACACTAAGAACGACGTCATCCGCGCGGTCCTCGAAGGCGTGTGCTTCGAGACGATGACGATGATTGAGGCTGCCGATGAGACGCTGGGCTTCCAGTCCGAAGTCATTCGTGCGGTCGGCGGAGGTTCGAAGTCGCCCTTCTGGAACCAGATCCAGGCGGACGTCTACAACCGACGCATCGAGACTCTGGAGTCCAGTGAGTCGACCGCACTCGCCGCCGCGATGTTCGCGGCCATCGGTGCGGGTGAGTACAAGGATGTCCACGAAGGTATCGCCAACATGGTCCGAGTCAAGGACACCTACGACCCCAATCCGGATAATGTCCCGGTCTACGCCGAGCTGTTTGGGATGTACAAGGATCTGTACGCGGATCTGAGCAGGAGGTTCTTCCCTCAGCTCAAGCAGTTCCAGGAAAAGCACGTTCGGTAATGCCCATGCCAACCATGCTCGACATCTCGCTCGGCTGTGGGCGGCGGTCTTGCCGCCAAACCGCACGCCGACGGACGGGAGGGCGATTCGACCGCCGCACGGCGCTCTCGTCGACCACGCGAGCATAGTGCCGGACTGACCACCTAGGAAACGTGGGGGTCCCAGCAGCCCCCACGTTCAGGCCAAACTCTCTGAGCAGCGAAGAAGTGTCGGCACGCGAAGGTCTGGCTTCGCTGGGCAGACTAGTGGTGCGACCCGCATTCGCGGTTCTTCTTCGCTCGTAGTCATCTCGAAGCATGTGCATTGTTGGATGACTTCATTGCCGCTCAGCATCCAGGCGGCGGAATCACATTTTTCAAGTTCACGCATTCTGTCAACACAAGGGGAGCAAGATGCTCAATCTGACCACCGAACAGTTCGGAAATCAGTTCGATCTGGCGTTGCTGTCGCAGAATCTGCGGCAGGCCGAGATCGATGCCGGGATCGAGACCGCCGCCAAGTACGGCGTGCGCTCGATGAATGTCCAGCCGTGCTGGG